>JGI20283J13201_100002_pt1 | contig 39356 bp, 40 predicted proteins | sample Plalitdecfosmids_FD_13201 | JGI IMG/M metagenome (IMG submission 13201)
TCGTAGAGATCCGCATAGACTTCCGCCTGTGGAAACGCTTCTGCAAAACCCGGGAGGTTCTCCCAGTGGATCGCGCAGCGCTTGCCGTTCAGGAGCCCCGCCTGCGCCAGAATATGCGCGCCGGTGCAAAGGCTTCCGACAGCCGTGCCGCGGTTATAGGTCTCGCGCAGCCAGGCGTTGACAGATTTGTTGTTGAACTCCTCCACATAGATGCCGGAACACATCAGCACCATGCTGGGGCGATGCTCACCGCTCAGGTGACGGCGTTCGTCTGCTAGAGAGGAATTGACTTCGAGACCGATACCACTGGACGAGTAGACCTTCTCGCCATCGACGGAACAGAGGCGCCAGGTATAGGCGGCGTAGCCAAGCATGCGGTTTGCGATCCGCAGGGTTTCGACGGCGGCTGCAAAGGGCAGCATCGTAAAATGCGGCACAAGAAAGAAAACGAGCGCGCGTTTCTTCGCGTGCCCACGGTTTGTTATATCCATGTCGCTGTTCCCTTCGCTGGCCGCCGTTGATCCGGTCGTTTCTTTAAAAGCGACATTGACACGGAAGGCGGTGACGGAGAAGGACATTTGACGACGGCGAAATGTCAAATTTGCGACGTCCAAAGGTCGCACACACTATAATCTGGTTAACAGGCGATCAAAAAAGACGCAGCCTCAAGACCTGCCTGCATGTCGCATGCAGGCCATGAGTATTGCGCATCAATGGCGCTTGAGGTCGTTGTCGGTGGATGGCCAACCGATATCCTTGCGGATTTCTGGTGGCAGGCCCTCAAGGACCTGTTCATTTTGACGGCGGCGCCATGCGTCCCGCAGGCTTGAAACGGTGCTCAGGGCAAGCCCGACGTATGTCGCAAATGACGACTGCGATGGTCGTGGCTGTACACTCTCACGATAGGTCATGATGCTCATCGATTTTCTCCTTGGGGCTCTCGTTCGAGCACTGGACGCCGATTCAATGTGAACTGCGGTCAGTCATCAAAAAAGAGAATCAAAATGATCCATCCCATCAAGATTCGTTTTGTTTTGAGATGGCGTGTCGTGTTTCCAAGGATGGGACCTGTTTGACTTTCAATCAAACGAAATGATATGGTGCTTAGGTTCAATTTAATTGATGGTGATGACGATGACCGTTCCGTTTCGACCGCCTCTTCCATTGCTCGATATCGACATCCTCAGAACCTTTGTTGCAATTGCCGAGACGGGCAACTTTTCGACTGCCGCAGAAGCGGTTCTGCGAACACCGTCGGCCGTGTCCATGCAGATCAAGAAGCTCGAAGAACAGTTGAAGACGACGCTGTTCCTGCGGGACGCGCGATCGGTGTCGTTGACGCAGAATGGCGAAATGCTTCTGTCCTATGCGCGCCGGATGCTCGCTCTATCGAACGAGGCGGTCTCGCGGTTCGTCATGCCCGATCTCGCGGGCGTCGTGAGGCTGGGCGCTCCCGATGATATCGCCGAGCGGTTACTTCCAAAGCTCCTGAAGGATTTCGGAGAGAGCTTTCCGGGGATCATGGTCGATGTCACCGTCGACCAGAGCCTGCAGTTACGCCGGCGGATGGATGAGCAGCGGCTGGATCTCACCCTGATCAACTGTGCGACAAGGCCGTTCCCGACCACCGGTGAAGTGATCCATTCCGAACGGCTCGTCTGGGCCGGTGCTAAATGCGGCAATGCCTACTTGCGTGATCCGCTACCGATCTCCGTCTGGGAGGATGGGTGCGTGTGGCGGCAGGATGCGATCTCTCAGCTCGATCGCCACAAGCGCTCCTATCGTATCGCCTATGCGAGCTCTCATACGATGGCGCAGCGCGCAGCAGTCGTGTCCGACCTTGCGATCGCACCATTCCCGCTTTCCTATGTCACGAGCGACATGCAGGTTCTGGGCGCCAAGGAAGGGCTGCCAGAACTCATCAGCTTCGACATTCGGCTTCTAACCGCGCCCCATCTCTCGGCCCCGGCCAAGGCTGTCGCGGAAAGCATGAGGGAAGCGTTCGGCGCGCTGGCAACGGCGGCCAGAACTCGGGCATTTCCGTTAGCATCACCAGATCTTCTTGGTGATGCCGTGATAAAGCCATGTCCAGATCGGCGGCGGAAAGCGCAGGGCTGATGGCCCGGCTGGTTCATACGGCTTCAGATTGCCCGTGATCGCATCCTGGATTGCTTTGATTGCGATATCCGTCGCGGATGCCGTCATCAGGAGCGGATAGGTTGCCATCGTGTCGGAACGGGCCGGAGATATCCGTTTCTCGTAAAGCGTTCCGCCGGTATCGACCCCGTTGTCAACGAGATGGACGGTTGCCCCGAAATTCTGCGCATCGCCTTCCACGAGAGCCCAGTACCCGCCCATCTGGCCACGATACATCGGGTTGATGCCGGCGTGGAAGTTGATCACGGGGCAGGGGATTGCGGCAAGCGTTCGGGATGACAGGATACGGCAGGATATCGTGAAGACGACTGCCGGTCGGATTGCACTTACCGCAGCGTGACACGAAGCGTCATTCAGGGACGATACGGATGTCACAGGAACTGCCGGGTTGGGAGCCGCTATCAACCCGTGCTCGTGAATGATCTCTTCAGACCGTCTCGCTGCGATGCCTTTGCCGAGCCGTGACGCAATCATCGTAGCCAGCTGACCAAGCGCATGCATCCATCCAAACCGCTTCGCGCGCCGCTTCAGAAGCACCGATTTCGGTTCCGCTTCCTCCTGGATAACGTGGAGATCAGAAAACTCCCGATGGATGGCATTGATCATCACCTGCGGGTTTATGCCGCCAGCAGTCATGATCAAAACCCGAGAAGATGAATGTTCCGTCATGGGCCTGCCCCGTAATTGATCGCGTAGCGTGCGCGCTCATAGTAACGGGGAAAGATTGGCAAATTCACACCGACCTCTCGGTTCGCGCGCTGCGACAACCGATTTGTCCTGTATTAGTGTGCTGGAACCGGCGGTGAAGTCATCGGGCGCGATTGGGCTGTTGCCAAAAAGCATCACAGCGGTCGCTAACAGACACATCACATTTGATCACGTGAACTTTTTCCGAGCTGGAACGTTCCTGTGCCGGAAATTGATTTTCCGAACGATTTGATCTTCATCCAGGGAGTTTTCTAACATGACGGCAAAGACAGTCACGGTTATCGCCGCACTTTTCGTAACGGCAGCTTCGCTCAGCTCGTGTGGCAACACGATCCGCGGCGTAGGCCAGGACACGGCGAACACCGTGAACGCCACCCAGGACGCCGGCCACCGCGTTGGCAAGGCTGCACAGTAATTAGTTACTCCCAGCTCCGCTGTCGGCCATCACGTGCCGGCAGCGAGGCTGCTGAGGTGCCCCGCAGCGAGGGGCAGGGCTGTCTTGGCGTACAAGCTACGGCCAGTTTCGATGCGCTTTGCTCGACTTGATCAGACTCGAGCCCTTGGATAGGCGCGCTCGAAGCCGCCTGACTGATCAAGACCCTTCTTGAACGCCTGATAGGCTGGGTGCTGGCTGGATTTCGCCGCTTCCGCAATGCGGATTTGAAGCCGCGCCGGCGCTGCATTGCCGAGCCATCCACCAGATTTTTCCAGTTTCAAAGAGTTGAGAAACCGTCCTTCACTCGCCTGATCCAGGTAGAGATGCAGACCCGACAGGAGAAGGTCATCGCTCGACGGGTTCTCCATCAACAGAACAAGCCAGGACTGCTGTTCGGCCGACCGGTTCTCGAAACTCTCGGCAACGGTCTCGCGGCTGCCAATTGGCGAAATGTTGCTCACGTCTTCATCCTTTACCGTGATCGTTTCACGCCAGATCCACGCCTCCACACCGTGGGGAGCGCCGTCCTGACCTTTGTCGATCTTATCGCCCAACATGTCGACCTTGTCGATAAGGACGTCGGCATATGGCCGGTTGGCGTCAGAACGGTCCGACGCCGAGCCCTGTCATTCCGCAGCGATCCGTGCCTCCTCGGATGATGCAGGGCTGACCATGGCAGAAATGATGGTGTGCAGGTCGAGCGTCCCGACAGGCGCTCCAGTAGGATCTGTCACCGTTGCCCGTGTCAGGCTCGCCTCGCAGATCGCTCTCGCAGCGGCTTCGATCGTCGTGTTGCCCGCAAGCCTGATGCCGTCAGTCAGACCGTCGAACGGTTTCATCACGGTTTTTGCCTGCAACACACGCCCTCGGTTCACCTCCTTGACGAAGGCGGTGATGTAGTCATTAGCCGGTGACAGGACGATATCTTGGCCGGTTCCCTGCTGCACTACCTCACCATCGCGCAGAATGGCGATCTTGTCGCCCAGCCTCAGGGCCTCGTCGAGATCATGGGTGATGAATACGACGGTCTTCTTGAGCTCCGCCTGGAGATCGAGAAGCACGGTCTGCATGTCGACGCGGATCAGCGGATCGAGCGCGGAATAGGCCTCGTCCATCAAAAGGATGTCGGCATCGTTGGTCAGCGCCCGTGCGAGGCCGACGCGTTGCTGCATGCCGCCGGAAAGCTGGTTCGGGTAGTGGTTCTCGAAGCCGGAGAGGCCGACCCGCTCGATCCAGTACTGACCTTTCTTGAAGCTTTCCGCGCGAGGCACGCCCTGGATATCCAGTCCATAGACCGTGTTCTCGATCACGGTCCGATGCGGCAGAAGCGCGAATTTCTGAAACACCATCGCCGTCTTGTGCCGACGGAATTCCCGAAGATCGTTTTCGCTCATCGTGCACACGTCGACGCCGTCATAGACGACTTCGCCGTAGGTCGGGTCGATCAGCCGGTTGATATGGCGGATCAGGGTCGATTTGCCGGAACCAGACAGACCCATGACGACCGTGATGCCACCCGCCGGCATGGATATGTTGATGTCTTTCAGGCCGAGCACATGACCGTGGTTCTTGTTGAGCTCGGTCTTCGTCATGCCCGCCTTGATGGCGTCGATATACTGGCGACCGTTCGCGCCGAAGATTTTGTAGAGACCTTTGATCTCGATGCCGTGACTAGCCATGGACCACCTCCGAATGTTTTTGCAGGCGCTTGCCGAATGCCTGGCTTGTTCGGTCGAAAATGATGGCGATCGCAACAAGCGCGAAACCGTTCATGATGCCGAACGTAAAGAACTGGTTGTTGATCGCCTGCAGCGTGTTGCGGCCAAGCCCGCCGACGCCGACCATGGATGCGACTACGACCATCGCCAGCGACATCATGATCGTCTGGTTGATCCCGGCCATGATTGTCGGCAGGGCCAGCGGCATCTGCACGTTCTTCAGCTTCTGGCTTGGCGACGAACCGAACGCATCCGCGGCTTCGAGCACTTCCTTGTCGACAAGCCGGATGCCGAGATTGGTCAGGCGGATCATTGGCGGGACCGCATAGATGACCACCGCAATTAGTCCCGGAACTTTGCCGATACCGAAAATCATCACGACGGGAATGAGGTAGACGAAGCTCGGCAGGGTCTGCATCACGTCGAGAACCGGGTTGACGCTTGCCTGCGCCCGGTCGGACCGCGCCATCAGAATGCCGATAGGGATGCCGACGATGATGGAGATCAGAGTTGCGACCGTGGTGATCGCGAGCGTGATCATCGCATCGTTCCAAAGGCCGATAAAGCCGATGAACGACATTCCGAGCGCGGTACCGATGGTGATGCGGATGCTGCGGCTGCCGAGATAGACTATGGTGAGGATGACGGCGAGGACGATGATCCACGGCGAGTTGGTGAACAGCCTTTCCAGGAAGTTCAGGAACCATTGCAGGGGCTGGACGATCGTATCGATAAAGCCGGTATATTCGCGAACAAGGCTCTTGAACCCCTCATCGATGACCTTGCGTGCTTCACGGATGGAAGCGTCGCTGATCGCCGGAAAGCTACAGAGAGCGTTCGGCAGGAAGTTGCAGGTTGCCATGATGTTCCCCTTTATAGGTTGGATTTTTGGCGTAACCCGGCATGGCTGCCCGAGCGCCTTCCTGACCAAATCAGCTTCATGCACGTCTGCAATGGATAAGGCGTCGGGTTCGCGCGACCGTCAGCGGTGGACGGCTTGTCGCGACTTCTCACGCGCCTTGAGAGGGAAGCCGCAGATCGGCTTCCCTCATTGGCAAGGCTAGGCTCAGAGAGCGGCCTTTACCTTTTCGGCGACGTCGGCACTGACCCACTTGCTCCAGATTTCCGGGCTGGTTGTAAGGAAGTGCTTGGCGGCGTCTTCATTGGTGCCCTGGTTGTCGGTCTGCCAGGCGAGAACGCTGTTGATCGTGGCGTTGCCCCATTTGCGGGCCTTGATGTAATCCATCGCGACGCCGGCCTTGTCGGCGAACTTCTTCGTTACGACCGTGAAGGCTTCCGAACTCGGATAGGAGTTGACCTTTGGGTTCGGGCAATCCGGAACCGCCGTGCAGGCATCCCAGTTGGCCTTGTCATGCGGCGTATCGAAGGACAGCTTCACCATCTCGTATTTGCCGAGAATCGCGGTCGGAGCCCAGTAATAGCCGAGCCAGCCGGTCTTCTTCTCGAATGCGCCGGCAATTGAGCCGTCGAGCCCGGCAGCAGAGCCGGTATCGACCAGTTCAAAGCCTTTTTCGCTTGCGCCGAGAGCCTTGTAGAGGTTGGCAGTCGAGGTCTGGCAGTTCCAGCCGGACGGGCAGTTGGTGACCGCGCCCTTGGATTTGTCTTCCGGTGCCGGGAAGAGTTCGGGATGAGCAAGCGCCTGCTGCACGGTCTTGATGTCCGGATGCGCGTCAGCGAGGAATTTGGGGATCCACCATCCTTCGACAGCGCCGTCGGCAAGGATTTCCGCTGCAATGACGAGCCGTCCTTCCTTGACCGCTGCGTCGAGCGGGGTGCGCACCGCGTTGACCCAGAATTCGGGTGCAAGGTCAGGCTGACGTTTTTCGTTCATCGATGTGAAGGTCGGCATCGTGTCGCCGGTCACCATTTCCACCGAGCAGCCATACCCGTTTTCGAGAATGATCTTGTCGATATGAGCGGCAACCCCTGCGGACGCCCAGTTCATCTCTGCGATGGATACCGAACCGCAGTCGGCATGGGCAGTGCCGGCAAAAGCGTAAAGACCGGCGGCGAAGGCTGCGGAAGTGAGGAGTTTCTTCATGTGTAAGACCTCCCAGTCTTATTCGTGACAGTGTTCAACTCTGGAGGCGCCGATAGCCGGCACCCGATGACTGCGGCTTTGTGCGATCAACCGGTAGATGTGATTGCACCGGCCAGCTGGCCTCATGCGTCTTTTATACGCCAGCGAATGATGTCACAGGCGTTGCGCAATAATGTGTCAGCAGTATCAGCCTACGTTTTCCGAAGCAGAAATCAACTGTCCGCGAGTAACCGCACAATAACGGGCATATCACCAAGCCCTTGTAAGATATCGTGTTCGCGTCTTTTGTGACGACAAAAGCGCCATCGCCGGCAATAACTAAGCAAACTCTGCAACCAGCAGCAGCCCGTTCATGCAGTCGGCACTTTGTCACGTCCGATATTTGACGTTTAGTGGCTGATTAGCGCCCTCGCTGTCGCAAAGAAAAATTCACGCAGTGTGGGGAAAAAATTGAAACTGCAGGCATTGGTAATGCGCTAATAACCATACGGTAAGAATGTACGCGTAGATGTTGCCGCCATGGTCGTCCTCGAACGACTTGGCGCCGGATCAGGTAGTGCGTACCGGACGCCATAACCATTTTGCAGTGACGCAAGCGATCTCGAAATGAAAGATCGCGCTATGGTTGCGTCAATGTCGACTTTTGGGTTCTGATTTCACATCAGCCAGCGCTGAACTTACGGATGAAACCGAGCAGCGAAAAGCGCGTGTCGAGTTCCATGGGGCGGGTCTGACGATCACGACGCGGAAGGCTCGAATTCCAGGCAATCTGAACGCCGTCATTGTTCTTGAAGATGTAAAGCATCGTTGTTTCCTCAGAGGCTTCGTAGACCGATGCCATGTCGTTTTCATATGCGCTCAGATACGCGGCGAACCAGCGCGTTTCAACGCAACAAGTCGGCAGCGCATGTCGCAAACAGAATGCCCATTGAGAAAGTTGTGAGATCGCGCCCCGAAATGTCTAACCCGCATGGGATTGACGGGTGACCTTCAACGAGTCAACATGGCGCTGCAATGCAAATCCAGAGCAAACACCAGCAGGGCCGGACGCCTTCCTCATCTACGAATCGTCCGGTCCCTTTCTCTGCGATCGGCCTGCTGCCATGACCCGCTCCGGGCGCGTCGTCCTTGTCCTTGGCGGCGCCAGATCCGGCAAGTCATCCTTCGCTGAAAAACTTAGCGGCGAAACCGGTCTCAACAGGCACTATGTTGCCACAGGCCGCGCCTATGACGCCGAGATGGAAGAACGCATTCTGCGCCATCAAGACGAGCGTGGTATGGGCTGGATCACCCACGAAACACCATTGAACCTCACAGCCAACCTTCGCAGCATAGACTCTGATGATGTCGTCATCCTCGTCGACTGCCTCACGCTGTGGGTGACGAACCTGATGATGGCGGAGGCAGACATTGCCTCAGCCTCTGAAGGACTTCTGTCTTATCTGAGGGATACTGCTTCGACCGTCATCCTGGTGTCGAATGAAGTCGGTCTTGGTATCGTGCCGGACAATCGCATGGCGCGAGACTTCCGCGATCATGCCGGCCGCCTGCATCAGGCAATCGCAGCCGTGGCAGACGATGTATTTCTCGTGGCCGCCGGCTTACCGCTGAAGATGAAGGGGTGACGGGCTATACTGGTTTCGGTCGGGAGATAATCTAGAACCCCAGCCAGATACGAACCGGATGAGCCGGATTGGCGATCAGTTTGGTCGCAAGCGCAATGCATGAGATCACCAGCAGCGGCTTGATGATCTTCGCACCGTTCCGCATCGCCAGTCGCGACCCGATCTGCGCACCGATGAATTGGCCAACGCCCATCATCAGGCCGATCTTCCAGAGCACCGATCCCGACGCTGCAAACACCAGAAACGACCCGAAGTTGGAGCCGAGATTGATGAGCTTCGTGTGGGCGGTCGCCTTGAGCAGTCCGAAGCCGGCGAGCAGGACGAAGCCCAGCATGTAGAATGATCCGGCGCCTGGCCCGAAGACGCCATCATAGAGACCGACGATCGGCACGGCGGTCAGCCCAAAAACGAACGGCGTCACCCGTCGGTGACTTTCCAGATCGCCGAGATTGGGTTTGATCGCAAAGAAGATTGCGATTGCCACCAGCAGGAAGGGGATCGCGGTCGTCAGGAATTCGGCTGGAACGATGGAGGCAAGCAGCGCACCGATGGCGCCGCCGAGCGCCGCCATGGCTGCCATCGGCAGCTGCTCTTTCAGCTTCACATGGCCCTTGCGCGCATAGGCGATTGTTGCCGATGCCGAGCCGAACTGGGATTGCAGCTTGTTCGTCGCGATCGATTCAAGCGGCGGAATGCCGGCAATGAGCAGAACGGGGATGGTGATCAGCCCGCCGCCACCCGCAATCGAATCAACGAACCCCGCGAAGATGGCTGCAAGGAAGAGAAGAAAAAGCAGCTGAAATGCAATGTCGCTCAAGGCTGGCGCTCTGCGTGAAGGAGAGTAGGGGAAATGGCGAAGGGATGCGCGCCGGCTTGTGGCACCGAATCGGTGATCCGGCAATAGGAGGGGCGCTGGCAGCGGTTGCAGATTGCGGCTGCATTGCAGTAAACCGTTGCGGCGCTATGTTGCGCGATGAACGGCCGCTGGCAGGCGGCGAGCATTTCAAGGTATTCGCATGCAAAAAGTCATATTCGATACTGACCCCGGCGTAGACGACGCCATGGCGCTGCTGTTTCTGCATCGCCATCCGGATATCGATCTTGTCGGTGTGACGACGGTGTTCGGAAATGCCTCGATCGAACTGACCACGCGCAACGCCCAGTTCCTGCACAAGGAGTGGGGCATCGACGCGCCGATCGCCAAAGGAGCGGGCAAGACGCTTGATCCGTCGCGGGTCGAGCAACACTCGCCAACGATCGTGCACGGCGAGGATGGCCTCGGCAATATCGGCGTGCCTCTCGAAATCGATTGGCCGCTCGATCCGCGCGAGGCATCGCAATTCATCATCGATACGATCAGGGCCAATCCCGGCGAAATCACCATTGTCGCGGTCGGTCGCATGACCAACCTGGCTTTGGCGCTGCAGGCTGATCCGGAGATCGCAGGCCTGACCAAGCAGGTGGTGATCATGGGCGGCGCTTTCGACGTCAATGGCAATGTGACGCCAGCAGCCGAAGCAAATATTCACGGCGATCCGGATGCCGCCGATATCGTCTTTACCGCGCCGTGGAACGTCATTGCTTTCGGCCTCGACGTCACCATGAAGACGATGATGTCGTCAGATGATATGGCTGAGTTGGCCAAGGGTGGCGATAAGGCGCTAACACTCCTGTCCGACCTTTCGCAGTTCTATATCGATTTCTACCGCCAGGGCGCGGGTCTCGATGGAATGGCAATCCACGACAGCTGTGCCTGCGTCTATCTGGTGGCGCCCGATCTGTTCAAACTCCGCAGCGGCCCTGTCCGCGTGGTCTGCGGCGGCATTGCCGATGGCGAGACGATCCAGGCGCCTGACACAGGCCGACGGTTCGTCGATAGTCCTTGGGATGGTCAGCCAAGCCAGAAGGTCGCGGTCGGTGTCCAACCCGAAAAGGTCCTGGACGTTATCCGTGTCGCGCTGACGGCAGGTCGGCCGGCCTAGCCCTCTTCGAATTTGAGGGTGGTTTGGCATTCTGACCGATCGGCAATCGATGTTTAGGCAACAATGTAGCGGCAAATTGGCGCCGTCTTGTTGGAACCCATTGGCATTTTCGATTGGTTTCCTTATGTGGAACACCGAATACAGACTTTTTAAAAGGACATGGGCGTGACTGCTACATTCGACAAAGTTGCCGACATCATCGCTGAAACCAGCGAGATCGACCGCGAGACGATCACGCCGGAGAGCCACACGATCGACGATCTTGGCATCGACAGCCTGGACTTCCTCGACATCGTTTTCGCGATCGACAAGGAATTCGGGATCAAGATTCCGCTCGAGCAGTGGACCCAGGAAGTGAACGAGGGCAAGGTCTCGACGGAGGAATACTTCGTTCTGAAGAACCTCTGCGCCAAGATCGACGAACTGAAGGCGGCAAAGGGCTAAAGCCCAAAGCCGACGCAAGTTCATGCTGCTTGAATATTTCCAGATGATTGATCGGGTGGAAACGCTTGATCTCGCGGGAAAGACGCTGACTGCACGCTCGGTCGTTCCTGAAAAGAGCCCTGTTTTCGAAGGGCACTTTCCGGGAATGCCGCTCGTGCCGGGCGTGCTTTTGATCGAAACCATGGCGCAGGCATCCGGAATGCTGGTACTTGCGGCGACCGATTTCGCCGCGATGCCATTTCTGATGTCGGTGGACAGTGCCAAGATGCGTGCGTTTGTCGAGCCGAACGCCGTGCTCGACATCGAGGCGTTTCTGGAGCATGAGGGTTCCGGCTACATGGTGACAAAGGCAAAGATTACGTCGGGCGGCAAGAAGGTGTGCGATGCGCAGCTCAAGCTGCGGACCATGCCTTTCAGTGAAGTTCCGCTGGCGCCGATCGTGCGCAAGCGCGCCGAAGAGATCGGCCTCATTGCGGCGATGCAAGCCGGCACCTGACGCAAAGCCTTCGGGAATAATGCGGCCCGGACGGACCGGTTCTAAAGTGTCCCGTCGTGCCTGATGTCGTCGCTGGTCAATGGCCGCGCAAAGAGGACAGTTATGAAGTCTGACAATGATGTGGTGATTACCGGGGTCGGCATCGTGACCTCGCTCGGCGTCGGCATTGAGCCGCATGTCGCGTTTCTGACGGGATCGTCCATCGACGAGCCCAAGGTCGAAACGGAGCGTTTCAAACCCTATCCTGTCCATCCCATGCCTGAGATCGACTGGTCGGCCCAGATCGCCAAGCGCGGCGATCAGCGCCAGATGGAGAACTGGCAGCGTCTCGGCGTTTTCGCCGCAGGGCTCGCTCTCGACGACGCCGGCCTGAAGACGGATGCGGATGCCTGCGCCTCGATGGACATGATCGTTGCAGCCGGCGGCGGTGAGCGCGACATCAAGGTCGACTCGCTGATTGTCGACGAAGCCCTGAAGCGCAACGACCGCGACATGGTGCTCAATGAGAAGCTGACGACAGAGCTGCGTCCCACCCTGTTTCTCGCCCAGCTTTCGAACCTGATGGCCGGCAATATCTCGATCGTCCACAAGGTCACCGGCTCGTCCCGCACCTTCATGGGCGAAGAATCGGCCGGTATCTCGGCCATCGAAACCGCCTTCCACCGCATCAAGGCGGGCCAGTCGAGCCACAGTCTCGTCGGTGGCGCCTTCGTGGCGGAACGGGCTGATATTCTTCTGCTGGTCGAGGGCATCCGTGCTCACGCGACAGGCGGCTGGCAGCCGCTGTGGTCTCGCTCGCCGGACAATGGCGGCGGAATGATCACCGGTTCGGTCGGCGCCTTTCTCGTTCTCGAATCCCGCGGCTACGCGCAGGCGCGTGGTGCACGGATCTATGCAACGATCGATGCCGTCGAAGGCGATCGCGGCAACCGCGACGATGGCGGGCTCGAGAAGCGCATGTCGCGGCTCACCGCCCACGGCACGCCAGGGGCGGAAACTGTCGTGTTCTCCGGCGCGAGCGGCATGGTCGATCTCGCGAAGCGCGAAAAGACAGCGCTCGAGCAGGCTTTCCCGGGTTCCGCGATCCGCGGCTTTGGCGGCGTTACGGGCCACGCGATGGAAGCGCAGTTCCCGCTCGGCATCGCCCTTGCAGCGCTGACGCTCGAATCGACTGCCAAGGTCCCGGCCTTCGACGCCGCAAACGAGACGCCGATGGCGTCCCCGGCAAAGCAGGCGATTGTCACTACAGTTGGATATACGCGCGGCGAGGGGATTGCTGTCCTCTCTGCTGAAGCGTGAAGGAGACAGTCATGAGTGACAACCGCTTCACGGATCATCTCGGCCGGCCCATCGTCGCGGTCACCGGCATGGGCGTCATCACCTCGCTCGGACAGGGCCTTGAGGACAACTGGTCAGCGCTGACCTCTGGCACGTCGGGCATTCACAAGATCACCCGTTTTCCGACCGAAGGCCTTTCGACCCGCATCAGCGGCACGGTGGACTTCATCAAGGTTCCAGCCGAAAACTCGGTCGAGCGCTCGTTTGCCTTCGCCCGCGAGACAACGGCGGAAGCGTTGGCCCAAGCCGGCTTGTCCGGTGATTTCGACGGACCGCTGTTTCTGGCCGCTCCGCCAGTCGAGCCGGAATGGTCCGACCGTTTCGCGCTTGCAGACCGTGCACCGCCATCGACGCAGCAGGGCGATGCCTACGATCGCTTTCTGACGGCCATGCGCGAGCGTCCTGATCCTGTCTTTCTCGAAGCCGTCCAGTTCGGTTCGATTTCGGAGCGCCTGGCCGACAAGTTTGGGACCCGTGGCCTGCCCGTAACGCTTTCCACCGCCTGCGCCTCTGGTGCAACCGCGATCCAGCTCGGCGTCGAAGCGATCCGTCAGGGTCGTACCGACAAGGCTCTGGTCGCTGCGACCGACGGATCGGTCAGCGTCGAGGCACTCGTGCGCTTCTCGCTTCTGTCCGCGCTTTCGACGCAAAACGATCCGCCGGAAAAGGCGTCCAAGCCGTTCAGCAAGGATCGTGACGGCTTTGTCATCGCGGAAGGTGCGGCAACGCTGGTGCTGGAATCGCTGCAGTCGGCCATTGCCCGCGGCGCCAAGGTGCTCGGCATCGTCAAGGGTCTCGGCGAAAAGGCCGATCACTTCCACCGCACCCGCTCGTCCCCGGACGGCGGCCCGGCGATCGCCACGATCCGGGCGGCGCTTGAAGATGCGGGCATGGACGAAAGCGGCATCGGCTATATCAACGCCCACGGCACATCGACCCCGGAAAACGACAAGATGGAATATAGCTCCATGCTGGCCGTATTTGGCGAAGGTTTGAAGGGTATTCCGGTGTCGTCGAACAAGTCGATGATCGGTCACACGCTGACGGCAGCCGGCGCTGTCGAAGCCGTGTTCTCGATCCAGACGATGCTGACCGGCACTCTGCCGCCGACCATCAACTACACCAATCCCGATCCGACGATCGAGCTGGATGTGGTGCCGAATGTGAAGCGGGACGGTGCGCCGAGGGCGGTTCTGTCCAATTCCTTCGGCTTCGGCGGCCAGAACGCCAGCCTTGTCATGACGCTTGAACCGGCGTAAGGCGAGCCCCCAAGAGATTTTATAGACTTTTGAACGCCCAAACGGGCGGAGGATGACCTGTTATGCGCGCGCTGCAACTGATTGATGACCGCAAGCTCGAAGCCGTCGACATTCCCGAGCCGGAGGCGCCGGGTCCTGGCGAAGTCACGTTGCGTGTCAAGGCCGTAGCACTCAATCACATCGACGTCTGGGGCTGGCGCGGTATGGCATTCGCCAAGCGCAAGATGCCGCTGACGATCGGCGCCGAGGCCTCCGGCGTCGTGGAAGCCATCGGTCCCGGTGTTTCGAATGTTCTGCCCGGCCAGCTTGTGTCGATTTACGGCGCCCGTACCTGTGGTCTCTGCAAGGCGTGCCGCGAAAAGCGCGACAACCTTTGCGAAAATGTCTCGGGTGTTCATGGCTTCCATCTCGATGGCTTCGCGCAGGAAAAGGCCAATCTTCCGGCCCGTCTTCTCGTTCCGGCACCTCCGGGTGTCGATGCCGTTGCAGCAGCACTCGCGCCTGTCACATTCGGCACGGTCGAGCATATGCTGTTCGATAACGCCAAGCTCCAGCCCGGCGAGACGATCCTCATTCACGCCGGTGGCTCGGGCATCGGATCTGCCGCCATCCAGCTGGCAAAGAAAATGGGCTGCACGGTTATTACCACTGTGGGTTCGGACGACAAGATCGAAAAGGCCAAGGCGCTCGGCGCCGATCATGTCATCAACTACCGCGTCGATCGGTTTGAAGGCGTCGTGCGCAAGCTGACCAAGAAGAAGGGCGTTGATGTCGTCTTTGAACATGTCGGCAAGGATACCTGGGCGGGTTCCATGCTGTGCATGAAGCGCGGCGGACGCCTCGTCACTTGCGGCTCCACCTCGGGTGTTTCCACCGACCTCAATCTGATGATGCTGTTCCAGCAGCAGTTGAAGCTCATCGGCTCGTTTGGTTGCCGCATGGAGAACATGGCCGATGCCATGCAGAAGATGGCCCAGGGCATCGTTCATCCGGTGATCGACACAGAAGTCACGTTCGATGAAATCCACAAGGCACTTGCCCGCATGGAGAGCCGCCAGATCTTCGGCAAGATCGTCCTGAGGATGGACTGACCACGGATGAAGATGGTCATTACCCGGATTGTTATGAAGCTTATCCACTTCCGCCAGTGGCTGGTGGCGCAGCTCACGTTCGGGCTGCTGAATTTCCTGAAGATCTTTCCGGCGGATCCGGCGATCCGGTTTGCCGATCGCTTCGCGCGTTATATCGGGCCTAAATTCTGGCGTCACAAGCTGATGATGACCAATCTGCGCAACGCCTTTCCTGAAAAGGAAGAGGCGGAGCTGCAGGAGATCGCGGTCGCCAGCTGGGGACATATGGGCAGGCTTGCCGCCGAATATGTCTTTCTCGACAGGCTGTTCGACTTTGACCCGGAACAGAAAGAGCCGGGCAGGGTGGAAGTTTCGGGCACCCCGATCTTCCTCGATCTGGTCGAAAACCCGCGGCCGTTTATCGTCTTTACCGCCCATACCGGCAATTTCGAGCTCCTGCCTGTCGCCGGCAAGGCCTTTGGTCTCGAGGTCATGGTGTTGTTCCGTCCGCCGAACAACCCTTACATCGCCGATAAGGTCTTCTCGTTCCGCAGTGCCCGCATGGGGCAGCTCGTGCCGTCGCATGCGGGGTCATCGTTCTCGCTGGCAAGGCGCCTGGACGCGGGCGGGGGGGTGGGTGTCCTCGTCGACCAGAAGTTCAGAAAAGGCTTGTCGACCAATTTCTTCGGACGCCCTGTTAAGACGAACCCGCTTCTTGCCAAGCTCGTGCGTCAGTTTGATGCGGATGTCTATCCGGCCCGCTGCATCCGTCTCCCGAACAACCGTTTTCGCCTTGAGATAGAGCCTCGCATCGAACTTCCGCGCGACGAACGCGGCAATCTCGACATTCAGGGCACGTCTCAGGTCCTGAACGACAAGGTCGAATCCTGGGTGCGGGAATACCCTGAACAGTGGCTGTGGTATCACGACCGCTGGCACATCAAGAAAACGGTCACAGATTGATTTCCTGAGGCCACAATTCTCGTGGGTTGCAAGCGTCTACGGGTATTTACCGGCCATTTTTAGGGGCCGTTTTTGAGACTACATTTAACGTGTGATGTATTATACGAGATTGGACGCAGTCGTCTCAGAGGGCCACGGCTGACGTGAGGCTCGTGTGGAGAGGGCATTGTCTTGCAAGCATTGATCGATCTTTTCTGGTCGAAATATGGAGAGCTACAGCAGGCGATCGACCGCGAAGACGAGGCTTTGACAGGCAGTCTCGACCGCGAACTTGATCCTTTGCTCCTGGCGATCTTTGGCAGCGCCGAATCCGATGCCGGCAGCATTCAGGCCCAGTTCCGTTTTGCGCTCGACCTCCTGAATGAGGAAGCGGACGATCGCAGCTGCGTTCGGCGCAACGCTCACCTCCTGCAGACCCTGGTCGAGCGGTATCTTGCACCGCAGACCACCTGTGCGGAAGCGCCGGGAGCTCCCGGTGAGGGGCAGGACCAATCGTCGCCGATTGACCAAGCCGTCTCCAGCGGCATTCTCGACGATTCCCTCCTGAACCAGCTTTCGGACCGCATTCTTGTCGTCGCTCCCGGTTACCGCATTCTCTATTCCAACGAGACGAACGCGCAGCGGCTGAACATTCCCCGTGAGGAACTCGTCGGCCGGCATATCGGGGAATTTGTCGGTCTCCATCGATTCCGAAACGAGTTCAAGCCGAACCTGGACCGCTGCTTCGAAGGCGAAAGCACGTCGGTCACCTATGCAGATCAAGTCGGAGGCGAGACGCTTGTGCTTCGCTGCCGCATGTCGCCGTTCCAGCGGTCTTCAACGATGATCGGTGTTCTCCTGGTCATTCAAGAGACCGCCGATCGGCGGAAGAGGCCTGCGGCCTGACGCTCAGCGTTCCATGATTGCCCTCAACGACTGCAGATCCTTGAGGACATGCGCGGCATCCGCTTCGTGCGCCGCATCGTCGGTACCGGGTTGGCGCAAAAGAGTGAACAGAACTTCAGCTCCATCACCGTTCGGTATGATACGCAGCGCGTTGTCCATCGACATCCCGTTTTCCAACGTGACCCTGTGATCGATCACGCCGAAGTCGTTGTCGGGAGCGAAGCGAACACGGATTGTTCCAACCGGACCGCCATCGCCGATCCAGTCTTCACCTTCGGCGCGCAGGTCTGCGGCAAGGCCGGAAGCCCAGCTTGCCATGTTTTCCGGACGCCTTGCAAATGCGTAGACATCCCTCCAGTTCCGCTCGATCGAGAGGTGGATTACGCGTGCGGGCATGACCGTCATGAAGGCCTCCTTGGGTTCTACGCCGAGTGGCATGCCACTCGGAAATCCTCTTGATCGCACAAGCCGGCGCATCCGCGAATAAACGGGCTCGCTTTCGTCTTAGCCTTGCCGTTTGGAAACGAGGATGCCAAAACAGCGTCAAATTAAAACTGGAGGCATATCCGTGGAACAGGCAGAAATCGGTCTTATCGGTCTTGGCGTTATGGGTGCAAACCTCGCGCTCAACATCGCGGAAAAAGGCAACAAGATCGCCGTCTTCAACCGGACAGCGGAAGTTACCAAGAAATTCTACGCCGAGGCGGGCGCGTTGCAAGGCCAGATCGTTCCTTGCGAGACCTTGGAAGAATTCATCGCTGCAATCCGGCCCCCACGCCCGATCATCATCATGATCAAGGCCGGCGATCCGGTCGATCAGCAGATGGAGCTCCTGAAGCCCTATCTTTCGCAGGGCGACATCATGATCGATGCCGGCAACGCCAACTTCCGCGATACGATGCGCCGTTTCGAAAACCTCGAAGGTTCCGGCCTGACCTTTATCGGCATGGGCGTATCCGGTGGGGAAGAAGGCGCACGCCATGGACCGTCGATCATGGTCGGCGGTGCTGAGGAAAGCTGGAAGCGCGTCGAGAAGGTGCTGACCTCGATCTCCGCGAAATTCCACGATGAACCCTGCGTCGCCTGGCTCGGTGAAAACGGCGCCGGCCATTTCGTGAAAACGATCCATAACGGCATCGAATACGCTGACATGCAGATGATTGCCGAAATCTACGGCATCCTGCGCGATGGTCTCGGCATGGGCGCCACCGAAATCGGCGACGTCTTCGGCAAGTGGAATACCGGCCGCCTGAATTCGTACCTGATCGAGATTTCGGAGAAGGTTCTGAAGGCAAAGGACCCGATCTCCGGCAAGCCGATGGTCGACGTGATCGTTGATTCCGCCGGCCAGAAGGGCACCGGCAAGTGGTCCGTCATCGAAGCCCAGAACATGGGTGTCGCGGCAACCGCGATCGAGGCCGCCGTCGCCGGGCGTGTTCTGTCGTCTCAGCGCACCGAGCGCCTCGCCGCAGAAAAGCAGTTTGGCCTGCCGAAAGCGATCGATGCGCCGGCAGACAGCGCGGCGTTCCTCGCCGATCTCGAAAACGCGCTGCTTGCGGCCAAGATCGGCGCCTATGCGCAGGGCTTTGCCGTCATGGCTGCCGCCTCCAAGGAGTATGGCTGGAACCTGCCGATGCCGACGATCGCCAAGATCTGGCGCGATGGCTGCATCATCCGTTCGGCCTTCCTCGATGAGATCACCTCGGCCTTCTCGAAGGACCCGGATGTTGCAAACCTGATCGTGACACCGGCCTTCGCCCAGATGGTCGCAGACACCGATGGCGCACTTCGCCGCGTTGTCTCCTATGCCGTCATGTCCGGCCTGCCGGTTCCGGCGCTCTCGTCCGCGCTGTCTTATTTCGATGCCTACCGTCGTGGACGCGGCACTGCGAACCTCATCCAGGCGCAGCGCGACTTCTTTGGTGCCCACGGTTTCGATCGCCTCGACGGCGTCGACAAGCACCATGGCCCGTGGGGCAGCGGTCTCGCCGACTTCGCCTAAGGCTATCTTGCAAACACGGAAAGCCCGGCCAAGCGCCGGGCTTTTTGCATTCGATCAGTCCTGTGGTGACTTGATCGACCATTCCGGTTGGCTGACGCTTTGCAAAAGCTCTGGTGCCGCCCCATCGATTCGGGCCAGCAAGGCCTTTGCAAGTTCCCGTCCCGCCCAACGGATATCCTCGTTTACGGCAAGGATTTCCGGCCTGATCCAGTTGAGAAATTCGGCCGACTGCTTTGACACGATATCGACATTGCGGCCGAGTTTTCGACCGGAAGCTTCAAGGCCTGAGGCGATCGCGATCGTTGCAGAGCCGCTCATCGAAATGATTCCATCAGGCGGTTGCGGAAGCCGCGACAGCTTCTCCGAATAGGCTCTGATATCCTCCAGCGACGTCTCCGTCGTGATCCGTCCCATCGGCACCTCGCTCACGCCGAAATCGGCAAGCGCCCGTTCGAAGCCGATGCGGCTATGGGTATAGTAGGCAAACCTGCTCTGTGGGGCGAGCAGACAGATATGCCGCCTGCCTCGCTTGGCGAGCCGCTCGACCGCCTGATAGGCAAACGCCGTGTTGTCGAAGTCGTGGTAGGGGTGCTCGATCCCCATACTGGTTCGGCCGTGGGTGACGAAAGGCAGGTTGCGCTCCGTCATCAACCGCACACGCGGATCGTCCGGCTCGATCCTCGAGATGATCACGCCATCTGCCGATCCCGTATCGAGGATATAGCGCACCGGCACCATGGGGTCTTTCTCGAAAGAGTGGGGCGTCAACACGAGGTGGTATTGCGTGCCCCCGAGAACCTCGGAAATGCCCTGAACCATCTGGCTGGAAAAGCCCATCAGTTCCTGTTCGATACTGAGCACGAGCGCGATCACATTGGTCTTGCCTGTGCGCAACCGGACGCCCGCCCGGTTCGGGTGATAGCCGAGCTGGCCGGCCACAAGTCGAACGCGTTCCTTCGTGTCGGCCCCAATGTCGGGTGCATCCTTGAGGGCCCGCGACACCGTCGTGATACCCAGCCCCGTCATGTAGGCAATTGTCTTAAGGGTCGGGCGTTGATTGCCGATCGTCCCGAAGGATCTACGTTTGTCTTCATCCATGGCTGCAGCTTTCTTGGAGATCACCGGCGACTGCGACCTTCTCCACAAGCACCGTTCATACGGGAAAAAACTGCAACGATACAGTCCTATTTTCGCTGAGAACCAACGACTTGCCGTCGATATACCCGTTACAACGCAGACGCACAATTCTTTTGCGGCTGCGAAGAAGGATCAATTCGATAATTCTATAAAGCATTGTTATGTAACGAGATAAGTGCATCAACACGAAGCACGCGGGCTGCTGTCGGACATCGCTGCGAACCTGCTCCAAATCTTTAACGCGATTTTCGGTTGCCCTTCATCGATGTTTGTCCTAGCCTTTTACTGCAACGTTTCAGTGGAGGAGACTCATGCGCATCCGTGCTTTTGCAGCCGTTATGGCTGCCACCGTGGCATTGCCGTGCTTTGTTCAGGCAGCCGATCTTGAGGTCACCCATTGGTGGACGTCGGGGGGAGAGGCTGCAGCTGTCAAGGAACTGGCAAGCGCTTTCAATGCTACCGGCAACAAATGGGTTGATGGTGCCATCGCAGGTTCGGGAGGAACCGCGCGGCCGATCATGATCAGCCGGATCACCGGTGGTGACCCGATGGGTGCCACGCAGTTCAACCACGGCCGGCAGGCCGAAGAACTGGTTCAGTCGGGTCTTATGCGAGACCTGAGCGATGTGGCTGAGAAGGGTAAGTGGAAAGAGGTTATCAAGCCTGCCAACCTGCTCGACAGCTGCACGTTCGAGGGCAAGATCTATTGTGCCCCGATCAACATCCACTCGTGGCAATGGCTGTGGCTCTCGAACGCAGCCTTCAAGACGGCAGGCGTTGCCGTTCCGAAGGACTGGAACGAGTTCGTCGCAGCAGCGCCCGCGCTCAAGAAGGCCGGTATCCAGCCTTTGGCACTGGGTGGTCAGCCGTGGCAGGCCAATGGCCTGTTCGATACCTTGCTGATCTCGCTGGGCGGCAAAGACCTCTACGAGAAGGTCTACAAGGACAAGGACGCGAAGGTTGCTGCAGGGCCTGAAATGGCCAAGATCTTTGCAGCAGCCGACAAGGCACGCGAACTCGCCAAGGGTTCGAACGTACAGGACTGGAACCAGGCCACCAACATGGTGCTGACCGGCAAGGCCGGTGGCCAGGTCATGGGTGACTGGGCACAGGGTGAGTTCTCGCTGGCAGGAAAGACTGCCGGCACCGACTACACCTGCCTGCCAGGGCTCGGCATCAACGACGTGCTGACAACCAACGGCGATGCCATCTATTTCCCATTGCTGAAGGATGAAGCCAAGTCGGAGGCGCAGAACGTTCTCGCCGAAACGATCGTCGATCCCAAGCTACAGGTCGCATTCAACCTGAAAAAGGGATCGGTTCCGATCCGTGGCGATATCGACATGGCAGCCGCCAACGACTGCATGAAGAAGGGTATCGCGATCATCGCCAAGGGTAACACCGCCACCAGCACCGACCAGCTTGTCTCTGCCGATACGCAGAAACAGAAGGAAGATCTGATGTCGGAGTTCTTCAGCAGCTCCATCTCCGTGAAGGATGCTCAGGCGCGCTTCGTCGATATCATCAGCTCTGCGGACTGACACCGCTTCAAATCGCTGACCTTGACCGGCCCCGCATCAGCGCGGGGCCGGCCCGGAAACCTGCGGCCTTCACGCTGCAGCCGATCGAGGACAACACATGGCGAAAACCCATCAATCTGCCAGACCAAACCAGCTTTTTCGCAACCTGAACTCGAAAATTGCCTCCATACCGATGATCTTCGTCGCGCTGGTAATTTTCCTCGGCGGTTCCGTCTGGACCGTCATCTACTCCTTCACCAATTCGAGACTGCTGCCGCGCGCAACATTCGTCGGGCTTGATCAGTACGAGCGCCTTTGGGGCTCGGCACGCTGGCTGATCTCGATCCAGAATCTGGCGATCTACGGCATCCTCTCGCTGATCTTCAGCTTGGTTGTCGGCTTTGTGCTGGCAGCCCTGATGGACCAGAAGATCCGCTTCGAAAACATGTTCCGGACGATCTTCCTCTATCCGTTCGCGCTGTCCTTCATCGTCACCGGTCTCGTCTGGCAGTGGATCTTGAACCCCGAATTCGGCATCCAGCACATCGTACGTTCGCTCGGCTGGGAAACATTCGAGTTCAATCCGGTCTACGACCCCGACATCGTCATCTACGGCATCGTGATTGCCGGGCTGTGGCAGGGCACGGGGCTCGTCATGTGCCTGATGCTGGCAGGGCTTCGCGGCATCGACGAGGATATCTGGAAGGCATCACGCGTCGACGGCATCCCCATGTGGCGCACCTACATCTTCATCGTCATCCCGATGATGCGTCCGGTCTTCATCACCACGCTGGTCATCATCGCGAGCGGCATCGTCAAGCTCTACGATCTCGTCGTGGCGCAGACCTCAGGCGGACCCGGCAACGCGTCCGAAGTGCCCGCTAAATACGTCTACGACTACATGTTTCAGGCGCAGAACCTTGGCCAGGGCTTTGCCGCATCGACCATGATGCTGCTGACCGTCGCCATCATCATTGTCCCATGGGCTTATCTCGAATTCGGAGGGCGCAAGCGTGGCTAACGTTTCCACTTTCGACACCACATCGACCGTCGTCACAGATGCCGCAGTGCTGGCGACAACACCGTCACGCGCACTGGAGGGCCCGAGTGGTCGCAAACCAAAGCGCAGGCTCTCACGCCGCAACATCATCCTCTACGGCACGCTCGGCCTTGCGGCGCTTTACTACCTTCTGCCGCTTTACGTGATGGTCGTGACATCGCTAAAGGGCATGCCCGAGATACGCATGGGCAACGTCTTCTCGCCGCCCATGGAGATCACGTTCGAGCCCTGGGTAAAGGCATGGGCAGAAGCCTGCACCGGCCTCAATTGCGACGGCTTGTCACGCGGCTTCTGGAACTCCGTCCGCATCCTTTTGCCATCTGTGGTGGTCTCGATCTTCATCGCCTCGGTCAGCGGCTACTCGCTCGCCAACTGGCGCTTCAAAGGGTCGGAGCTGTTCTTCTCCATCCTGATCATCGGAGCCTTCATCCCCTACCAGGTCATGATCTATCCGATCGTCATCATCCTGCGTGAGATCGGGATCTACGGAACCCTGACCGGCCTCATCATCGTCCATACCATCTTCGGCATGCCGATCCTGACGCTTCTGTTCCGCAACTATTTCACCTCACTGCCGGAAGAACTGTTCAAGGCGGCGCGCATCGATGGGGCCGGGTTCTGGCAGATCTACGGGCGCATCATGCTGCCCATGGCACTCCCGATCTTCGTGGTGGCGATGATCCTGCAGGTCACCGGCATCTGGAACGACTTCCTGTTCGGCGTCGTCTTCACGAGGCCCGACAGCTACCCGATGACGGTGCAGCTCAACAACATCGTCAACTCCGTGCAGGGGGTGAAGGAATACAACGTCAACATGGCGGCGACGCTTCTGACGGGTGCTGTCCCTCTCATCGTCTATTTCGTATCCGGCCGCCTTTTCGTCCGTGGCATCGCCGCTGGCGCAGTGAAGGGATGACCCCATGACCGATCTTTCCGTGCAGACACCACACACCAACGCATTTTCCCCAGGGGCAACCTCATTGCCCGATCCTTCGACCGTATCCGGCCAGCACAGCGTCTCGATCCGCGACCTCTCACTGTCCTTCGGGGCGGTCACGGTCCTCGAAGACCTGAACCTCGACATTCACGATGGTGAATTCCTGGTTCTGCTTGGATCTTCCGGCTGCGGGAAATCGACGCTTCTCAACTGCATTGCCGGTCTGCTGGAGCCGACCGATGGCCAGATCTTCATCAAGGGCCGCAACGTCACCTGGGAGGAACCCAAGGACCGCGGCATCGGCATGGTGTTCCAGTCCTATGCGCTTTACCCGCAGATGACGGTGGAAAAGAACCTGTCCTTCGGCCTGCGGGTCGCCGGACTGCCGAAGGAAGACATCGCCAAACGCGTCGCGCGTGCCTCGGCGATCCTGCAGATCGAACCGCTTCTGCAGCGAAAGCCTGCAGCTCTTTCCGGCGGACAGCGGCAGCGCGTCGCGATCGGCCGTGCTCTGGTGCGCGATGTCGACGTCTTCCTGTTCGATGAACCGCTTTCGAACCTTGACGCCAAACTTAGGTCCGAGCTGCGCGTCGAGATCAAGCGACTGCATCAGCAGCTCAAGAACACGATGATCTACGTGACCCACGACCAGATCGAGGCACTGACGCTGGCCGACCGCATCGCCATCATGAAGAGCGGTGTCATCCAGCAGCTTGCTGACCCGGTCACCATCTACAACCGCCCGAAGAACAAGTTCGTCGCGGGCTTCATCGGTTCACCCTCGATGAATTTCCTGGATGGTGAACTTGCGGAAGAGGGCGGCCGTCCCGTGTTCAAGACCAACGGCGTCAGCTTCCTGCTCGACGGTTACAGCGCTTCCGAACCGTTGACGCCCGGGCGCAAGGTCGTTCTCGGCGTCCGTCCGGAACATATCAAGGTCGATGCCGATATCGCCGGTGAGGAAGTCCATGAGGCGATCGTCGACATCGAGGAGCCGATGGGTGCAGACAATCTCATCTGGCTGAAACTCGCCGCCCACACACTCTCTGTCCGCGTCGGCGGGGCCCGTCGTTACGCGGTCGGATCGAAGGTCCGGCTCGGTTTCGACATGACCATGGCGTCGCTGTTTGATGCGGCGACGGAGGAGCGGATCTGATCCGCAGCTTTTCAATAGTTCACCTCCTCCCCGGAGAGTGACCGGCTGCGGAGAGCGGTATTCTCGCTTTCCGCGGACCAACGTTTCATTTCAAGGAGAATGACATGACGACGCTCGGTTTCCAGCTTTACAGCGCCCGCAATTTCCCGCCGCTTTCCGATGTCCTGAAGCTCGTGGCCAGTCACGGCTACCGTGAGGTCGAGGGCTATGGCGGTCTCTACGGGACACTCGATGAAGCGGGTCTGCAAAAGTTTCGTGCAGATCTCGACGCCAACGAACTCACGATGCCCACAGGCCATTTCGGTCTCGACCTCCTCGAACAGGAGCCCGACCAGGCACTGCTGATCGCAAAGACGCTCGGCATCAGTGCCATCTATTGCCCCCACCTCGCCGCCGATCAGCGTCCTACGGATGCGGAAGGCTGGTTTGCCTTCGGTCAGCGCCTGCAGGAAGCCGGAAAACGCTATCAGGACGCCGGCTATACATTCGGCTGGCACAACCACGATTTCGAGTTCAAGCAGCTGCCGGATGGCTCCACGCCGCAGGAGCAGATCTTTGCCGGCGGTCCTGATCTGAGCTGGGAAGCGGATATTGCCTGGGTCGTCCGTGGCGGTGCCGATCCGTTCACCTGGATCGAAAGCTACGGCAAGAAGATCTCGGCGGTTCACGTCAAGGACATCGCGCCAGCTGGCGAGAACACGGATGAAGACGGATGGGCCGATGTCGGCCATGGCACCGTGCCGTGGAAAGATCTGATGGCGGCACTGAAGAAGACACCCGCCAAGCACTTCGTGCTGGAGCACGACAATCCGAAGGATATCGAGCAGCTCGCATCCCGTTCGATGGCCGCCTTCAAGACCTACTGATTTCAGATATTGGATCGGAGTTTCCCATGACCAAGGAACTTGGCGTCGGCATCATCGGATGCGGCAACATTTCCATGACCTATTTCGCGCTGTCTCCGCTGTTTAAGGGGATCAAGGTTCTGGCCTGCGCCGACCTCAATCCCGAGGCGGCTCGGCAGCGGGCAACAGAATACGGCGTCAAGGCGCAGACCATTCCGGAGCTGCTCGCCAATGACGAGCTGGACGTGATCGTCAACCTGACGATACCGGCCGCGCATTTCGAGGTCTCGAAAGCCATTCTCGAGGCCGGCAAGCATGTCTATTCCGAAAAGCCGCTGACCATCACGCTGGAAGAGGGAAAGCAGCTGCAGGCGCTTGGACGGGAAAAGGGCCTGGCGATCGGTTGCGCGCCGGACACGTTTTTAGGCGGCGCGCACCAGCTGGCGAGGAAATACATCGATGACGGCGGCGTTGGACGCATCACGTCGGGTACATGCCATGTCATGAGCCCGGGCATGGAAATGTGGCACCCGAACCCCGGCTTCTTCTTCCTCAATGGCGGCGGGCCAATCCTCGACCTCGGACCGTACTATATAGCCAATCTCGTCAACTTTCTCGGTCCCGTCAAACGGGTCGCGGCATTGACGTCGATGGCCAATCCGACGCGCACGATCACCAGCGAACCGCTGAAGGGACAGAGCATCCCTGTCGAGACCCCGACCAACATCCACGCGCTGCTCGAGTTTGCGGCAGGCGCAACGATCACGCTCTCGGCCAGCTGGGATGTCTGGTCGCATCGCCATGCCAATATGGAACTCTACGGCACGGAAGGCTCGATCTACGTGCCCGACCCGAACTTCTTCGGTGGCGTGGTGGAAGCCAGCGGCCGCGACAAGGATATCCAGCCGCTCAAGGACTGGGATCATCCTTTCAGCAAAAACAACCAGGAGCATCCGACGAACGGTCCGCGTGCAAACTATCGCACCGCAGGTCTGGCCGACATGGCAATGGCACTGATCGAAGGGCGCGACATTCGCTGCTCGATCGACCGGGCGCTGCATGGCGTCGACGTCATGACCTCGATCCTCAAATCCGGAGAAGAGGGCAATTTCGTTGCGACCACAACGACCTGCACTCAACCGGCCGCGCTCGGCATCGATGAAGCGCTGGCGCTTCTTGTCTGATACTCTATGACGTGCACGGCGCCGAAGAAGAGGTCGGCGCCGTTTTTCATTCGGAGGAATTTTCAGAGATGGCTTGGCACCCGGCGGACAACCGCTACGACACAATGAAATACAATCGCTGCGGCCGGTCCGGCCTGAAGCTTCCGGCGATCTCGCTTGGCCTGTGGCATAATTTCGGTGACGACACGCCGCATCAGCGCAAGGTCGATATCTGCCGAAAAGCCTTCGATCTCGGCATCACCCATTTCGATCTTGCCAACAATTATGGGCCGAAGCCTGGCAGCGCCGAAACGGCCTTCGGCCAGATCCTGCGCGATGATTTTCACGGGCTGCGCGATGAACTGATCATCTCGTCGAAAGCCGGCTACAACATGTGGCCCGGCCCCTATGGCGAATGGGGCAGCCGCAAGTACCTGATCGCGTCCTGCGACCAGAGCCTGAAGCGCATGGGTCTCGACTATGTCGATATCTTCTATTCGCACCGCTTCGATCCGGATACGCCGCTGGAAGAGACCTGCGGCGCGCTGGATCACATCGTTCGCTCGGGCAGGGCGCTTTATGTCGGCCTCTCGTCCTACAATTCGCAGCGCACCCGGGAGGCTACGGCGATCCTAAAGGCTCTCGGAACGCCGGTTCTCATCCACCAGCCGAGCTATTCGATGATCAATCGCTGGGTCGAGGAAGACGGTCTGCTCGACACGCTGGATGATCTCGGTGTCGGCTCGATCGTGTTTTCGCCGCTGGCCCAGGGCATGCTCACCTCGAAATATCTGGGCGGCATTCCAGAAGACAGCCGTGCCGCCCAGGGCAAGTCGCTGCGCCCGGCCTTCCTCAACGACAAGAATGTCGAGAACCTCAAAGGTCTGAACGCCATTGCCGAAAGGCGAGGCCAGACGCTGGCGCAGATGGCGCTTGCCTGGGTTCTACGCGGCGGCCGCGTGACCACGGCGCTGATCGGCGCCAGCCGCCCGGAACAGGTCGAGGATTGCGTCAAGGCGCTCGAGAACCCGGAATTCACGGCAGCTGAACTGGCCGAGATCGACGGTTACGCCAAGGAGGCCGATATCAACCTCTGGGCAGCGTCGGCCGAACGCGAGGGTCCCGCCCGCAAGTGAACCTCCCCACAGCGGGAGACACGGGTGCAGACTGAGGAGAGAGCAGTCTGCGCCCTGAGACTTTACGACCACCGGAGGAATTCCATGATCCGCAATCCGATCCTGCCGGGTTTCAATCCCGATCCATCGATCTGCCGTGTCGGCGAGGACTATTATATCGCGACCTCCACATTCGAGTGGTATCCGGGCGTTCAGATCCACCACTCCCGCGACCTCGTGAACTGGACGCTCGTGCGGCGGCCTCTGGAGCGGAAAAGCCAGCTCGACATGCGCGGCAATCCCGACAGCTGCGGCGTCTGGGCGCCGTGCCTCTCCCATGCGGATGGATTGTTTTGGTTGGTCTATACCGACGTGAAACGGTTCGACGGCAGCTTCAAGGACGCTCACAACTACATCGTCACATCGCCGACGATTGAAGGTGAATGGTCGGACCCGATCTATGTCAATTCCTCCGGCTTCGATCCGTCGCTGTTTCACGACGACGACGGGCGCAAGTGGTTCCTGAACATGCAGTGGAACCACCGGACCGAGAGCTTTGGCGGTGCACCGAAATCACCGGCGTTCGATGGCATCCTCATGCAGGAATGGGACGCCGAGACGAAGACGTTGAAGGGTTCCATCAGCAACATTTTCCCGGGCAGTCCGCTCGGCCTCGTCGAGGGCCCGCATCTCTTCAAACGCAATGGCTGGTACTATCTGACGACGGCAGAAGGCGGCACAGGCTATAACCACGCCGTAACGATGGCCCGGTCCAATTCGATCGGCGGCCCTTACGAGCTACATCCCGCGAGCCACCTCATCACGTCCAGGGATGCACCGGAAGCTTTGCTGCAGCGGTCCGGACACGGGCAATATGTGGAGACGCCGCAAGGCGAGGTCTATCATACACATCTTTGCAGCCGACCGATCGAACCGCATCGCCGCTCACCGCTCGGGCGCGAGACGGCGCTGCAGAAATGCGTCTGGAAGGACGACTGGCTCTATCTCGAACATGGCGGCGTGGTTCCAGCCGTCGACGTCCCCGTGACGAATGGCGCCGATGTGGCTCAGGATACCGGTCGCGTAGCGCACCGGTTCGACACGGCGGTGCTGCCGAGCGAGTTCCAGTGGCTGCGCACACCCGAGCCGGAGCGGATCTTCAGCCTGACGGAACGCCCCGGACATCTGCGCCTGATCGGCCGCGAGAGCATCGGTTCCTGGTTCGAGCAGGCGCTGGTCGCCCGCAGGCAGGAGCACCATCGCTACCGCGCCGAGACGGTGGTCGATTTCTTACCCGATACGTACCAGCAGGTGGCAGGCCTTACCCACTACTACAATCGCCACAAGCTGCATGCGGTTGCCGTCACGCTGCACGAGAAGCTTGGCCGCGTCGTAACGGTACTGTCATGCCCCGGCGACTTCCCTCATGCAAAGCTCGTCTGGCCAGCCGGAAGCGGCGTGCCGGTGCCGGACGGACCGGTGCATCTGGCAATTGAGGTCGATGACAATGATCTCCAGTTCTTCTGGCGCGCCGGTGGAGCGAACGACTGGGAGCCGATCGGACCGATGCTGGACGCCTCTGTCATCTCAGACGAAGGTGGACGCGGCGAGCATGGCTCATTCACCGGCGCGTTCGTGGGCGTGTTCGCCTTCGATACCTCAGGTCGTGCGAAAGCCGCTGATTTCGACGACTTCGTATACGAGCCAATCGTATGAGAAGCTCCCGTAGCGCTTAACTTCCTGCGATAAGATATGACGCCAAGGCACTAGGATCATTACATAAGTTTAATCTTCCATTCATATGGCGTTCATCGGTTGGGCTCTAATTCTCTCGTGTGTTCAATACGAGGAAACAACCATGAAGAAGTTCATCATTGCCATGCTCGCCGCTACCGTTCTGGTCGCGCCGATCGCCTCCACAGCGCAGGCGCAGGATTGGCGGAAGGGTCCGGAGCATCACCGCCCGGCCGGCAAGCATGTCGTCATTGAAAAGAAGAAAGTCGTCGTCACCAAGAAGCGCTGGGTGCGGGGTCATCGCATGTCGGCCGCTGAGCGCCGCCATATGGCGGAAGTCCGCGATTATCGCCGCTACCGCCTGTCGGCCCCGCCGCGCGGTCAGCGTTGGGTGAAGGTGGATAACGACTTCCTGCTCGTCGGCATCACCAGTGGCGTGATCGCAAGCATCATATCCGGCCGATAAATTGAGTTGGGGGACGTCGAGTGTTCGACGTCCCCCACCTGTTTGTCTCAACACGCGGCACTGCAGGTCGCAGCACCGCGAATGTCCTGGAGATCAGGAAGCCTGCGAGAGGCAGGTCTTCAATGAGGTCGCGAGACCGCGCATCAACTCGAAGTAGAGATCAGGCCCCTCGGTCAGTGCTCCGGCTTCCGGATCGAGAACGCCGGAACGGGCCTTGCTTCCTTCCGTCACCACCTTCACCAGCTTTGGCTCGAACTGCGGCTCGGCGAACACGCAGGTGGCGCCAAGCTCCTCCACCTTCTGGTGGATTTCCTTCACGCGCTCGGCGCCGGGAATGGATTCCGGGCTCACCGTGATCGATCCCGCAACCTTCACGCCGTAGCGGTTCTCGAAATACTGGTAGGCGTCGTGGAATACGATGAAAGGCTTGTCCTTGACCGGCTCGAGCGTGGTCTTCAGTTCCGTGTCGAGCGCATCGAGCCGCTTCATCATATCAGCCCCGTTCGCCTGGTAGGTCGTGGCGTTTTCCGGGTCGGCCTGCACAAGCGCCTTTTCAATATCCTCCACCATCGCCTTGGCATTCATCGGGTCGAGCCACAGATGCACGTCGTTGCCGTCATGGTCGTGGTCGCCGTCGTCCTCCGCGCCGGCTGCGTGATCCTCGCTGCCGTGGCTATGACCGTGATCATGACCTTCCTCTTCGGCTTCCGGCTCGAACACACCGCCCTCGCGGAACTTCAGTTTGGTCAGGCCCGGCGCGTCTTCCAGGCTTACCACGGCAGCCTTGGCGCCGAGCGCCTCAAGCGGCTTTTCCAAAAACGCTTCCATTCCATGGCCGACCCAGAAGATCAGGTCGGCTTTCTGCAGGGCGGACGCGTTGGATGGGCGCATGTTGTAGGTATGCGGGGAGGCCGCGCCCTCGACGATCAGCTTCGGCTCCGCCACGCCTTTCATGACCGAGGCGACCAGCGAATGGATCGGCTTGATCGAGACCATGACGCTGGGTGCATCGGCAAATGCGTTCGATGCGGTCATCAGGGCCGAGCATGAGAGGAGGAGGGTTGCGGCAAATTTCATTGGATGGCTCCTTGTGAGTTGGCGTAATGTTATTACATCAATTGCGTTATGCTATAACGTGTGCCATGAGGGTCTGCAAGAGGCCTGACAACAGGATTTTTAGACGACCATGCTGATGAGAAACCGGGCCGACCTGCCGCTTGGAGATCATGCAAAGGCCGCAGCGAAACTCGTATCGCTGTCGAATGCCGGCATTTTCCGGGATAATCGCTGGCTAGTGCGCGGCGTCGATCTATCGATTGCCCGCGGCGAAGTGGTGACGCTGATCGGACCCAATGGCGCCGGCAAGTCGACGACCGCCAAGATGGCGATTGGTGTCCTGAAGGCCGATGAAGGCACCGTTACCCGCAGCAGCGATATGCGCATCGGCTATGTGCCGCAAAAGCTTTCGATCGACTGGACGATGCCGCTTTCGGTTCGTCGCCTCATGCGGCTGACGAGCTCGATTTCCGATCAGGATACGATCGCAGCGCTCGAAGCGACCGGCATCGCGCATCTCGCCGATTCCGAAGTGCGGCACCTGTCGGGCGGTGAATTCCAGCGCGCGCTGCTGGCCCGCGCCTTGGCCCGCAAGCCGGATCTGCTGGTGCTGGACGAACCCGTGCAGGGCGTCGATTTTGCCGGCGAGGCAGCGCTCTACGATCTGATCCGCAAGATCCGCACCACGACGGGTTGCGGCATCCTGATGATTTCGCATGATCTGCACATGGTGATGGCGGGGACCGACACGGTGATCTGCCTCAACGGTCATATCTGCTGCCGTGGCACGCCGGAAGTGGTCAGCCAGAGTTCTGACTATGCCAAGCTGTTTGGCGCCAATGGCCGTGCCCTCGCAGTCTATAGCCACAATCACGACCATACCCACCTGCCGGACGGCCGGGTCCAGCACCGCGACGGCTCGATCACGGATCATTGCCACCCCGAGGACGGCCACCATCACGAGCATCACGCCGCGCACGACCACGAGCATGGTGACCACAAGCACCATCACGATGGTGCTCACGACCATCACCACGATGGCGACCACGCCCACCATCATCACGGCGAGGGCAAGCCCCATGCTTGACGACTTCTTCACTCGCGCATTGATCGCCGGCGTCGGCGTGGCGCTGACAGCCGGACCGCTCGGCTGCTTCGTCGTGTGGCGCCGCATGGCCTATTTCGGCGATACGATGGCCCATTCGGCGCTGCTCGGCGTGGCGCTGTCGCTGTTTTTCGAGGTCAATCTTCTTCTGTCGGTGTTCGGCGTCGCCGTCCTCGTCTCCGGCCTGCTGCTCCTCCTTCAGCGTCGCCAGTCGCTTTCCGCGGATGCGCTGCTCGGGATTCTCTCCCATTCGGCTCTGGCGATCGGCCTTGTGCTGGTTGCCTTCATGACCTGGGTCCGGATCGATCTCATCGCCTTCCTGTTCGGCGATATCCTGGCGGTCACGCCATCCGATATTGCACTGATCTGGGGTGGCGGGATCGTCGTCGTCGCAGCGCTCGCATTCCTCTGGCGCCCGCTCATCGCATCGACAGTGAGCGAAGACGTGGCGGAAGCCGAAGGCATGCGGCCGGCGCAGGCAAAACTGTTCTTCATGCTTCTGATGGCGCTGGTCATCGCGATCGCCATGAAGATCGTCGGCATCATGCTGATCACCTCGCTGCTGATCATACCTGCAGCGACCGCCAGACGCTTTTCGGCAAGCCCGGAATGGATGGCGGTATTCGCTTCGCTGATCGGTGCTGCAGCTGTCGTCGGCGGTCTTTTCGGCTCTTTGACCTATGATACGCCGTCCGGCCCTTCCATCGTGGTGGCCGCACTCCTACTTTTCATCATGAGTTTGCTTCCCGCCTTCGGCCGCAAAACGAATGAGCGGGCAACCAATAAAGGAGTGCGCGGATGAACGCCCCGATCGTCAATCCGGCCCTGACCAAGAACCAGTCGCTCGTGTTTGATGCGCTGGACCGTGCCGATGGACCGCTCAGCGCCTACACGATCCTCGACAAACTGCGCGACCACGGCTTCCGTGCACCGCTTCAGGTTTACCGTGCGCTCGACAAGCTGACTGAATTCGGCATGGTTCACCGTCTGGAAAGCCTCAACGCCTTTGTCGCCTGCGCGCACCGGGAAAGCGCGTGCTGCGGCAAGGGTCATGGCCACGGTACGGTTGCCTTCGCGATCTGCGAAAGCTGCAGCCAGGTGCTGGAATTTCACGATCATGAGGTCGATCACCACCTTACCGACTGGGCGTCCAGCAAAGGCTTCAAGCCATCAAAGACGACGATCGAGATCCGCGGCATCTGCGAGAAGTGTGCCGCGTAGTCACACCGGCCTGAGGTCCCGGGAAAACCGTTTCCAGTTCTCCACATAGCGCGCCGCAGATTGCCGCAGCCGCTCGACGGCGTCATCGTCGAGCGTACGGATCGCCTTGGCGGGCGAGCCGACGATCAGCGAATTGTCGGGGAAGTCCTTCCCCTCGGTGACAAGCGCATTGGCGCCCACCAGGCAATTGCGGCCGATCCTTGCGCCGTTCAGGATGGTCGCACCCATACCGATCAGCGAATTGTCGCCAATGATACAACCATGCACGATCGCATGGTGGCCGATCGTACAGTCCGAGCCGATTACGACGGGGTAGGCGGGATCGGTATGCACCATCACGCCCTCCTGAATGTTCGACCGCGCACCAACCGTGATCGGCTCGTTGTCGCCGCGAAGCGTCACGCCGAACCAGATGCCGACATCCTCGCCCAGTTCCACCTTGCCGATCACGTTCGCATCCGGCGCGATCCAGAAGCGGTCGGCGGAGGGGAGTTTAGGCTGGAATTCACCAAGCGCGTAGATCGGCATCTGTTGACCTCCGGTTCGTGCTTCAGATCACCGTGAGAGAGAGTTCGCCGACACCCTCGGCGCTGCAGGTGATCGTGTCGCCCTTGACGATCGGGCCGACGCCCGCCGGCGTCCCGGTCATGATCACATCCCCCGGTGCGAGCACGAACAGCTTCGACAGTTCAGCGATGATTTCCGGCAGCTTCCAGATCATTTGATTGAGGTTGCCGGACTGCTTGCATTCGCCGTTGACCTCAAGCCAGATCGCACCTTCCTGCGGGTGCCCGATCTTTGCGGCCGGGACGAGTGCGGAGACGGGCGCCGAATGTTCGAACGCCTTTGCCGATTCCCACGGCCGGCTCATCTTCTTCGCCTTGTCCTGCACATCGCGCCGCGTGAAGTCGATGCCGATCCCGTAGCCATAGACCTTGGACAGGGCCTCCTCGACCGGAATGTCGGCGCCGCCATCGGAAAGCGCCATCACCAACTCGACTTCGAAATGCACATCGGAAGAGACTGGCGGGTATGGAAACGTGTCGCCATGATAGAGATTGTCGGCATTCTTCTGAAAGAAGAAGGGCGGCTCGCGTGACGGATCATGGCCCATTTCGATGGCGTGGTCGGCATAGTTGCGGCCGACGCAATAGACCCGGCGCACCGGGAACTGTTCGGTCTCGCCCTCGACATCAAGAAGCACGGGCTGCGGGGCAGGGATCACGGTAGCGCGCATCGAAAAAATTCCTCCGGTCATCAATATGCGTCCTTTGTCCACCAATTCGGCCGACAATCCTAGCCCGATTTCTGCACAGCCGTACGGCTGGCGTGAATTTTCGCTTTGCTATAAGGGAAAGCGCATTCGGCAAATATGCCGGCCATGCAACCGAACAAGGGCCGGCGTGTTGAGCTGGCGTCTCTCTAAAGACAGCACGAAAACGAAGGTTCTTCACCGATGACGAAACAGCCCAAACTCGAACATTCAGAATTCGCCGGTGAGTTCGAAGACGATGGCGTCACCGTGCTCGTCGATATCTATCGCCCGGCCGATACCAATGGCGACTGGACGCTCGAGGTCATCAGCCAGACGGAAGTCGTGACCAGCTGGGAAGAGACGTTCGCGACCGACAAGGACGCCTGGGAAGAATTCCTTGCCACCGCCGAGCGCGACGGCATCAAGAGCTTCCTTGAAGAAGACGACGGCCAGTCGGTCCACTGAACGGGCTGTCATGCCGGCAACCTGCAGGTTGAGGTCATTGACCGCAGTGGGAGCAGGGAACGTCGTTTCAGAGCGGATGAATGACGAGAGCGCGAGCACTTTCGTCAGCCACCTTCGACAGTCGCTTTCGTCAGCACCTGTTGCACGGCGCGCGCCAGATGATCACGCTCATAGGGCTTCTGGATGACGACCTCACTTTCCTTTCTGCGCGCGATTGCCAATTCGTTGCCGTAGCCGGTCGCGAAGATAAACGGCGTTCCGGCTTGTCCGAGCTTGGTCGCAAGATCGAAACTTGTGCCGCGACCGACATTGATGTCCAGCATAGCGAACTGGAAACTCTGCTTGGCAAGCAACTGTTCGGCTTCGGCAATAGTGGAGGCGAGGTGAACCTGAACCGCGCCCAGCTCGTACAGCATGTCCTCGGCCTCCAGTGCGATGAGCATGTTGTCCTCGACCAGCAGAACCTGCGCATCGTGCAGTAGTTGCTTTGGGGGGAGGCTGGTTGCTTTCAGGGTATCGGGCTCAAGCATCGTCTGCGCCGGTGCCGGGTCTTCAGGCGCAATGATCACATAATTCAGCGGGATAAAGAAATCCGCTTCCAACCCGGCCAGCAGGAAGCGGACCTCTGCCGTTCCCTTCAGATCGAACGGAATCGTTTTCTCGACGATGACAGACCCAAACCCTCGCCGTGTCGGCGCAACCACGGCCGGGCCGCCGATTTCCTTCCATTTGATGTAAACGCCTTCACCGTCGACCGAGTCGACGGTCACCTCTATGCGGCCGTTGGCCGAAAGCGCGCCATGCTTGCAGCTGTTGGTGACGAGTTCATGAACCACCAGCGCAATGGTCGACATCGCCTGTGGCTGCAGCAGAACGTTCGGCCCCTTCAAGGTAAATCGACCGCGTACGCCGTCATGTGCTGCGATCTCATCCTGAAAGATGCCGGCGAGCGGCGCGGGGCCCCAGCTTTGGCGCGTGACGCGGTCATGGGCTCGTGCGAGCGCCTGCACCCGCCCGCCAAGCGATTCGACATAGCTCGCGACATCAACGGCTGTATGGCTTGTCTTCGTCATGAGACTGCGGATCAGGGCAAGGATGTTGCGGACGCGGTGATTGAGTTCGGCAATCAGCACTTCCTGACGTTCGGAAGCACGTCGTCTCTCGTCGCTGGCGCCGTCCGAATAGCGCAGGATGACTTCGATCAGTGCCTGTCTGATCGCTTCGCCGATGCGCTGATCGCGATCGGAAAAAGGGTTGGATTTGCCGCGGACGAGTTCGGCGAATGCTGCGAAGCTTTTGCGGGGCGATATGCGTTCGCTCTCGGTGCCTGCTTCCGCTGGCTTTGCAGGATTGCCACCCCACCTGATCTCGCTCAGCCGCTCGCGGCGGAACAGCAAGATATAGTCGCGCGGAACACGCGAGATGGGGATCGACAGCATGCCGGCGGCGCGGTCCGCTGTCTCGCTGCACGGCGCATGGACCGAAGCCAAGTTGTCGGTCGTGAACACCCGGCTCGGCGAGGCGGCGTTCAGATGATGGGCCAGAGAGATGACATTATGTTCCGACGGCGTGGCCCCGTGAAGATGAGCTTTGCCGCGACGGTAAATTGCGACACCATCGCAATCCAACATGTCGCGCGTCATGTCCTGCAGCCACTGAGCATCTTCCATCAACGATTCGTCACCAGCAATCATCGTAATGACGCGATCAGCCAAAGCACGTGCGCGATGCTCGTGCTCCTCGCTGCCGCGCCGCAGACGGCTCTCCAGCATCATCGAATACATCGCGCCGAACAGTTCCGATGCGGTCCGCATGATGAAGCTCGGCAGGCGCGGTCCATTGGCATGGCATGCGATAAGCCCCCACAGCTTTTCCTCGACGACGATCGAAATGGATAGGGAGGCACCAACCTCCATGTTGCGCAGATATTCGATATGGACCGGAGACACGGCACGACTGATCGACATCGACAGGTCAAGCGGTGGCGTGACCGCATCCGCGGGAGGCAATAACGCCACGGTCGGTGCCGCGACGTCGGCTATGATGCGGAAAGGGTTGCGCAAGTACAATTCGCGCGCCTGGCGTGGGATATCCGACGCGGGATAATGAAGCCCGAGGAAGCTATCCACCCCGGCGCGTGTTGATTCCGCGATGACTTCGCCATGACCGTCTGTGTCGAACCGATAGATCATCACTCGATCAAAGCCGGTGATCGCCAGGACCTGTCGGACCGCATCTCTGTGGAATTTCTCGATTGAAGGAACTTTGGTCAGACGCGCAGCCATTGCGCGAACCATCGAAGCCGCCTCCACCCGTTCGGTCTTTTGTGTCCGTTCGCCTTCGACAATCAGAAGATCGCCCTGAAAATGGATCGACAGATCGACGTTGGGCAATCCCTGCACCAGCTTCACGTCGAAGATTCTCTCTCCTGTCGTTGACGCCAAAATCGCCATCCGGTTCCGGATGTCGTGGAGCGCCGTCTCACTGATCCACGTGTCGAAGCGCGTGCCCAGGAGTTTCTCCGGTTTGACGTTGAAGAATGTTTCGCAGTTCTCGGATACGCGAACGATCGTCCAGTCGTTCGACATCGCAACGAGGAACGCGAAATTCTGGATCTCTTCGAGTCGCGTGATCGGCTCCCTATCGCAGACGATCAGACTGGCATCTGTGTACTCATAGCCCATTGGTGGCCCCCGCCATTTTGCCTAACGTTGCAGACGATATTTCAGCGGAGAGGTCCCCATCACCTCATGAAACGCCCTTCGAAACTGTGGTGTGCCCTTGTACCCGACTGCCCCGGCAATCGCGTCGATGGGCAGGTCAACCTGAGCAAGGAGCGTGACAGCTCGCGAGATGCGCCGCCGTTGAACAAACGAGTGTGGATTTTCCCCGGTCGTCGCCTTGAAGGCACGGGAAAAATGAAAACGGCTGAGCCCGGCAACAGCGGCCAGTTCGGCCAGGCCGACTGTTGCCTGCAGATGCCCCTCCACGAAATCCGTGACCGCGGCGATCTGTCGGTCCGACAGACGCCCCTGCCTGTCGGCCATGACCCCGAAAACCTCAAGCGATGCCAGAAGGCAGACGCTCTCCGCGTGGAGCTCGTCCACATGAGGCGCCCTGAGAACCGCTTCAAGCTTCTTAAGTGTGGCGCGTAACTGTGGATCGCGGGAGTAAGCGAACGGCGCAGGATCCCGCTCGGAATATCTACCAGCCAGATCGTCGCGGATCGCCTTTGGATCGAAATACATAGCGACAAATCGGTTGGTTCGTGGCTGAGGCTGGCACCAGCCCTCGATGCCGCAGCCTTTGGGCACGAAGGTGATCGTGTCGCGCAAGTCCTTTTTATGGAGCGTCGGAAGACCGTCCACGCGCAGCTCACCATCAGTGAGAGTGATGTCGTGCAACGCGAGATAGTGGTTCTCGCCACGGCTTCTGAAGTCGTACGGTTCAGCACCGCTCAGCTCGACATACTCGGCCGAAAATCCGTTCAAGTCGAACGCCGCCCGTGCGACATGCGCCATGGCCGGCTCTGCAAAATCTATCTCAAGACCGCGAGAAGAACTCATATGTCTGACTAGCACGCATTTTGCTCGGATTAAACAAAATTTGCTACTGAAGGGTAGGGGTTGCACCTTTGGTGGCGACCTCTCACCTTCGCTGGCATCTCGTCCGTCCAAAGTCGAATTCCCTGTAGAAGAGGCTTTTACCTCAAGACTCAGTCCATCTACGCTCCAGCCGGTTCCAATCCGCACCAACCCGGAGACAACGCATTTTTGCCGTTTGTCTTTCGCCGGGCTCGAAATCTTGTTATCCGTGCAGCCACGCATCGGAATAGTCGCTCGGAAACCATGCCAACGCATCCTCATAGAAAAGTCTTCGCTGTCGCCCCGATGATCGACTGGACCGATCGTCACTGCCGCTTCCTGCACCGGCAGCTGTCGTCGCGCGCGCTTCTTTATACGGAGATGGTCGTCGC
>JGI20283J13201_100055_pt1 | contig 39271 bp, 34 predicted proteins | sample Plalitdecfosmids_FD_13201 | JGI IMG/M metagenome (IMG submission 13201)
GTACAACGACACCTAGACCACCACGACATCGTCGTGCTGCGGGTGCTGCGGGTGCTCCGGTTCGCCCGCGACCGCTCGCGTGAGGCACTCGTGTGGCGCCGGCCGGCGCGGCGGCGTCAGGGCGTCTCCACCTGACGGACGGGAGGCCCGTGGCGACGCCGCCACGGGCCTCCCGTCCGCCCTTCGCTCGCGTCGACGACGCGCGGTTCCTTCCCAGAGCACGTGCGCTGGAACGCGGAATCGGGCGTACCGGGCAGGAAGTTCCTGCCAGGTACGCCCGATTCGACCAGGTACGCCCGAAGGGCCCCGCTACCCCCGCCTCAGGAGACGAGCGCCGCCATCTCGCGCACGACGGCACGGAGCCGGTCCGCGAGCTCGTCGTTGCTCCGCACGGTCTCGCGGTGCGCCACCTCGCTGAGCGCCGACATCACCAGGGTCACCGCGGTGCGGGCGGTCTGTGCGTCCGTGCGGGTGCCGACGACGCTGAGCAGGGACTGGCGCGACTCGGCCATCCACTGCATCACCATCGAGGACATCTCCGGCCGGAGCACGAGCAGCTCCTTCATGCGACGGCGGTCCTGCGAGAGCGGGACGGTGGCCGCGACCAGGGCGCACAGGTCGTCGACCAGGGCACCGTCGGCCTCGGCGAACCAGGCCGCTGAGCGCTCCGGGACCTCGACCGAGTCGAGCCCGAGCGCCGCGTGCGCCTTCGACGAGAAGTAGTTGAAGAAGGTGCGGGGGGAGACGTCGGCGTCGGCGCAGATCTGCTCGACCGTGACGCCGTCGAGCCCGTGCGCGGACACCAGCGTGAGCGCTGCGTCGTGCAGTGCCTGCCGGGTCTGCTGCTTCTTCCGTTCACGCAGCGTGCACGGCTCCGTTGCCGCAGCCGCTGCCGGGGTGGTGATCACGTGGACTCCTGGTGGGTTGGTGTGTGTGGGAGGGGCGCCCGCCCGGAAAGGGGGCACGGACGGACGCCCCGGTCGGTCACCGACGGTGCGTCGGCGTGGATCCGGTCGAACCCGAGCCGGTCGAACCCGAACCGGTCGGCACGGACCCGGTCGGCACGGACCCGGTCATCGGTCCGGTGAACGAGCCGGCCTCGGCTGCGGCGGCGCCCGCCTCGGCCTCGAGCTGCGCCTCGGCGGACATGTCGGCCTGCTCCTGCAGCGCGGAACGCTGGCGCAGCGGCGGCACCCGGAAGAACCAGGTCAGCACGAACGCGAGCAGGATGACGCCGAGACCGACCCAGTAGATCGTCACGGACGAGGCGTTGAAGCCCGCCATGAACGGCCGGGTCAGGCGGCTGTCGGCACCGGTCAGGAACGAGGTGTCGTTCGTGCTGGTGGCGCTGTCGCTCGTGGTGTTGCCGTCGTCGATCTTCTTCGCCAGCTCCGGGGTGAGCTCGTCGACCCAGTAGGAGCGCTGGTCGGCGTCCGCCCAGTCGACGGACACGGTGTCGCCCTGCACGCTGGCGTGCGCCTGGTCGGCGACCTGCTCGAGTGCGGACTGCTCGGCGGCCGGCGTGGCCGCGGCGACCTGCTGGTCGATGACGGTCTGCGCGGCTGCGGCGGGCACGGCACCGGCGGCGACCTGCTGCTGCACGGCCGCGGTGACCTGCTCGGTGACCGCGGCGTCGGCGGCCTGCTTCGCCTTGGCCGAGGCTGCGTCGAGCTGCGACTGCACGGTCTTCGTCAGCGGGGTGACGACGGGCGTCCAGATCTTGTCCATGGCGCCCTGGTTCGCCTTCGCGCTGGCGACGGTCGGGTTGAGCGCGGCGTCGAGTGCCGGACCGAGGTCCTTCTGGTTCGCGGTCGCGGTCAGGATGTTCGCCGGCATCACCGAGAACAGGATGGACAGCAGCACGGCGGTGCCGAGCGTGCCACCGATCTGGCGGAAGAACGTGGCGGACGACGTGGCGACGCCCATGTCACGGGCCTCGACGGAGCCCTGCGACGCCAGGGTCAGCGACTGCATGACCGAGCCGAGACCGAGACCGATGAGGAACATGCCGATCATCAGGAACCAGAGCGGCTTGTCGATCGACATGAAGGTCAGGACGACGTAGCCGGCGGAGACGAGCGCGGTGCCGATGACCGGGAAGATCCGGTACCGGCCGACGCGGGCGACGATCTGACCGCTCGTGATCGAGGCGATCATCAGGCCGCCGACCAGGGGCAGCGTGGCGAAACCGGACTCGGTCGGGGTGAGCCCGACGACGATCTGCAGGTAGAGCGGGATCGTGAGCATCGCGCCGAACATCGCGAAGCCGACCAGGAACCCGATGACGGTCGCCATCGAGAACGTGCCCGAGCGGAACAGCTTGAGCGGGATGATCGCCGCGTCGCCCATCTTCGACTCGATGAGCAGCAGGCCGATCAGGCCGACGACACCGACGACGTAGCAGGCGATGGCGGCGGGGGAGCCCCAGCCCCAGATGCGGCCCTGTTCGGCGACGAGCAGGAGCGGCACGAGGGTGACGATGACGGCGGTCGCGCCCCACCAGTCGACCTTCGGCTTCGCGTCGCCGGCGCCGTGCACCTTCGGCAGGTGCAGGAACACGATGACCATGAGGAGCGCCGCGACACCGATCGGCACGTTGATCAGGAGCACCCAGCGCCAGCCTGTGATCCACAGGATCTCGGAGGAACCGGCGAGCAGACCACCGATGAGCGGGCCGATCACGGACGAGATGCCGAACACGGCGAGGAAGTACCCCTGGTACTTGGCACGCTCACGCGGGGCGAGGATGTCGCCCATGATCGCCAGCGGCAGCGACATCAGCGCGCCGGCACCGATGCCCTGCACCGCACGGAAGGCGGCGAGCATGAGCATCGAGGTGGACATCGACGACAGGACGGCGCCGAGGATGAAGACGACGATGCCGAAGATGTACAGCGGGCGGCGGCCGAAGATGTCGGAGAGCTTGCCGTAGATCGGCGTCGCGATCGTCGAGGTGATGAGGTACGCGGTCGTCACCCAGGCCTGCTGGTCGAGCCCGTGCAGGTCGTCGCCGATCGTGCGGATCGCCGTGCCGAACACCGTCTGGCCGAGCGAGGACAGGAACATGCCCGCCATCAGGCCGTAGATCACCAGGAGGATCTGACGGTGGGTCATCAGCGGCTGCTGGCCGGCGCCTCCGGAGGCCGCGGGGGCCTCGGCGGTGTGCCGACCGTGCTGCACCGAGACGGGTGCGGTGGCGGTCATCGAACTCCTTTTTCTGGTTGTGAAACTTTGCAGACCGCGCAACGATACATCTGTTGCTTCCGGCAAGCAACTAAATGTGCCCGCTACGCTGAGCGCGTGACCGACGACCGGCGTGCCGCCGAGCGACTCCTGCGATCCCAGCTCGACCGGCTGTGGGTCCGGCAGACCCTGCGCTCCTCGCTCATCGAGTCCCGGGGCGGCCTCGACCCGACCGCCCGCGTGATCCTGCGGGCCGTCGCCGGGCACGGGCCGGTCCGGGCGACCGCGATCGCCGACGCGACGGGGTTGTCGCGCCCGGTGATCAGCCGCCGGGTCGCCTCGCTGATCGAGGCCGAGCACCTGGTCGGGTCGCCCGACCCCGCGGACGGACGCGCCACGCTCGTCACGCTCGCGCCGTCCGGCCGACGACTGCTCGACGAGCTGGACGCCGCCGGGGCCGAGGTCTTCGACGACCTGACGGGGGAGTTCGCCTCGGACGAGTTGCGCTCGCTCGCCGAGATGCTGACGCGACTGAACGACCGGGCGGACGCGGTCCTGGGGATCGGCACCACGCGCTCCTGACGTGACCGACAGGACGGACAGGAGGCCCGTGGCGGCGCCGCCACGGGCCTCCCGTCCCTGCGGAGCGCGCATTCGAGATACCGTTGGTGGTATGAGCACGGACACCACCCCCACCACTGAGACCCTCGACGACGGGCCCGTGGTGACGTTCGCCGATCTCGGCCTGAGCGACGCTGTGCTCAAGGCCGTCAAGGACATCGGTTACGAGACCCCTTCCGCCATCCAGGAAGCCACCATCCCCACCCTCCTCGCCGGGCGCGACGTCGTCGGCCTGGCACAGACCGGTACCGGCAAGACCGCGGCCTTCGCGCTGCCGATCCTGTCCCGCATGGAGTCCGGCAGCAAGAAGCCCCAGGCGCTCGTGCTGTCCCCGACGCGCGAGCTCGCCCTGCAGGTGTGCGAGGCGTTCGAGCAGTTCGCGTCCCACATGAAGAACGTCCACGTCCTGCCGGTCTACGGCGGCCAGGCGTACGGCGTGCAGCTCTCCGCCCTGCGCCGCGGCGTCGACGTCATCGTCGGCACCCCCGGCCGCATCATGGACCACCTGGCGAAGGGCACGCTCGACCTGTCCGAGCTGAAGTACCTGGTGCTCGACGAGGCCGACGAGATGCTCAAGATGGGCTTCGCCGAGGACGTCGAGACGATCCTCGCCGACACCCCCGACGACAAGCAGGTCGCGCTCTTCTCGGCGACCATGCCCGCGCAGATCCGCCGCATCTCGCAGCAGTACCTGACCGACCCGGCCGAGATCACCGTCAAGACCAAGACGAAGACCGCCGCGAACATCACGCAGCGCTACCTGATGGTCTCGTACCCGCAGAAGGTCGACGCGCTCACCCGCATCCTCGAGGTCGAGGACTTCGAGGGCATGATCATCTTCGTCCGCACCAAGAGCGAGACCGAGACCCTGGCCGAGAAGCTCCGTGCCCGCGGGTACGCCGCCGCCGCGATCAGCGGTGACGTCGCCCAGGCCCAGCGTGAGCGCACGGTCAACCAGCTGAAGTCGGGCAAGCTCGACATCCTGGTCGCCACCGACGTCGCCGCCCGTGGCCTCGACGTCGACCGCATCACGCACGTCGTGAACTTCGACATCCCGGTCGACATCGAGTCCTACGTGCACCGCATCGGTCGTACCGGCCGTGCCGGTCGCTCGGGTGACTCGATCAGCTTCGTCACTCCGCGTGAGCGTCGCCTGCTGTCCGCGATCGAGCGCCACACCAAGCAGCCGCTCACGCAGATGCAGCTGCCGACCATCGACGACGTCAACGAGACGCGCCTGACCCGCTTCGACGACGCCATCACGGCGGCGCTCGAGGACCAGGGCCGGATCGCCGCCTTCCGCGACGTCATCGCGCACTACGTCGAGCACCACGACGTCCCCTCGGACGACGTCGCCGCCGCCCTGGCCGTCGTGGCGCAGGGCGACTCGCCGCTGCTCCTCACCGCAGCCGACGACGCCCTCCGGAGCCAGATGGAGCGCGACGCCCGCCGCAGCGAGCGCGACGAGCGTGGTGCCCGCGACGACCGTGGCGGCCGCAACGACCGCGGCGACCGTGGTGGCGACCGCGACCGTGGTGACCGCGGCGACCGTGGCCCGCGCCGTTCGCAGCCGATGTCGCCGTACCGCATCGAGGTCGGCCGTCGTCACCGCGTCGAGCCGCGCCAGATCGTCGGTGCCCTGGCCAACGAGGGCGGCCTGCGTCGCGACGACTTCGGTGCGATCCAGATCCGACCGGACTTCTCGATCGTCGAACTGCCGGCCGACATGGACCCCGGTGTGCTCGACCGCCTGACCGACACCCGGATCAGCGGCAAGCTCATCGAGATCCGTGCGGACCGCCGTGGCGCTGGCCGCCGCGACGACCGCGACGACCGTCCGGAGCGCAAGCCGCGCTACTGAGACGCGCCGCGTCCGAGACGCGACCCCCTTCTGACGGGAGGCCCGATGCCAGCTGACACCGGGCCTCCCGTCCGTCGTCGGTGCGGGTCCCGTGCCCGCGAGACGCCGTCGTGTCGGCTCCACGCCGCCGAGTCGGCGAGACGCCGTCGGATTCAGCGGCGTCTCGGGAACACGACGGCGTCTGCCGGTCCAGCCCTGCGGCATCTTGCGGTGCGGGGAACCGCAGATCCGACCCGCAAGCGTTCCCCTGGGGTCAGCGCGGTGCTGTGATACGTGGAGCCGTGACGCAGGGAGCCGCGGGGAAGGCAGGGGAACCATCGTGTACCGAGCACTCATCACCGCGGTCGCCGCCGCGGCGCTCGTCTTCGGAGGTGCGGTGCCGGCGACGGCGCACACCTCTCCGTCGGTGCCGGGTGCACCGACCGCCGTCCGCGTCACCGGCGACGCGGACAGTGCCACGCTGACGTGGCGTGGCCCGAAGCACGGCGCGAAGGTGACCGGCTGGAAGGTCGCGGTCGCCGCCGTCGCGAACCGGCACGACCGTCAGGTCGACCGACTCCACCCGCGTGCCCGCTCCGACCGCTTCGACGAGCTCTCGCCCGCGACCACGTACCGGTTCTCGGTGCGTGCCCTCGGACACCGGGGGACCGGACGCACGATCACGCTGCGCTGGACGTCACCGTCGGTGCCCGAGCCGGAGACGACGCAGTCGCTGTTCGCGCTCGACGGCAACGGTGACGTCGTGCGGTTCGCGGACTCCGGCAGCGGTGCGGAGACCGTCGTCGCGACGGACGGCGAAGGCTTCACCGCGAACGCCGACGGTGACGTGTTCACCCCGTCGGCGGACGGCACCGAGATCCTGCGGGACCCGGCCGACGGCAGCGGGGTCTCGATCATCGCGTCCGGCCTGCACCTGACCCCGGACCTGCGCTCCGACGCCGAGGGCAACCTGTACTGGGTGGACTCGGTGACCGGTGCGGTGCAGAAGCTGTCCGTCGGCACCTCGACCCCGAAGGTCGTGCTGGACCTGGGCGGCAAGGCCGTCGGGAGCGATGAGCGTTTCTGGACGGTCACCCCGGACGGCAAGGTCGTCGTGCTCGGCGGAACGGTCAGCCGGCCGTACGTCAAGGGCACCGGCATCGCGCCCCGCACGTTCACCGGGCCCGGCGGCTCGACCGTCGGCTACCCCGCCGGTGTGCTCGCGGACTCGCAGGGCAACGTCTACGTCGACATCCGCTCGCCCGGTGCCGCCGGGTCGTGGATCTGGTACCAGCTCAAGCCCGGGGCGACCGAACTGACGAAGATCGAACCGCGGTACGCGTTCGAGTACGCCGCCGCGAACGCGGACGGCTTCTCGCTCCTGCAGTCGGCCGAGTTCTGCCCCGCCCCGTCGGAGTACCCGACCAGCCCGACCGGTTGCAAGATCGACCGCGGCATCCCGGACAAGCTCGTGGTGGGCAGCGGCGGGACGTCGACCGTGCCGGTGACCGGGCTGACCGCCGGGTCGCGTGGCGAGCACCTGGGTGCCGTCTCCGCCGACGGGGACGTGTTCGTCTCCATCGACAGCGGCCCCTCGGTCGGGCTGTGGAAGGTCCCCGCCGCGGGTGGAGCTGCCCAGCAGCTCGACGCGGCGCAGTACTCGAGGCTGCTGGTGATCTGACCGGCGGTGCGAGGCGGAAGGGGGTGGGACGCAACGGCGCGTCCCACCCCCTTCCGTGTGTGGTGGCGGCGGTGGCGGTGTCGGTGGTTCAGGCCGCGCCGCCGGCCGTCCGGCGGCACACCTCGTCCCACGGGGTCGGTTCGATGCCGAAGTGCGCCCGGGTCTCGCGGTCGTCGACCACGTACGGCGCGGTCCACTGGTAGGACATCTCGGCCAGCTCGCGGAGCATCGGCGACACGAGCCCGCCGACGCGGAACAGTGCCGCGGGCATCCGCCGCACCGGCACCGCGGGCTTCCCCGCCGCCGCGAGGACGTCGGTGAGGGCCTGCCGCTGCGTCCGCGGTGCGTTGCTCGGCACCATCCACGTGCGACCGTGCGCGCCCTGGTCCTCGGCAGCGGCGACGAGGGTCCGGGCGACGTCGAGCACGTCGGTGAAGGTGTGCGGCAGGTCTGTACGCCCGACCATCGACACCGCCCGTCCGCGCAGCGCCGCCGGCAGCACGCGCGTGACGTGCCCGTTCGCGCCGATCCCGGGACCGAGGTAGTCCGAGGCGCGGACCTCGACGGCCCGGACACGGCCGGCGTCGTGCGCGGCGAGGGCATCCGCCCACAGCGTCGCCCGGAGCACCCCCTTGTGGTCTGTGGCGGCGTCCGGCAGTCCCTCGTGCATCGGCCCGTCGACCGGGCCGTACGGGTACAGGTTCCCGGTGATGGCGTAGGTCGCCCCGGTGCGTTCGGCCGCGGTGAGCAGTGCTGCGGCGAGCGGGGGCCAGGTGCGCTCCCACTGCGTGTAGTCGCCGGGGTTCGCGCAGTTGTAGAGGGTGGCTGCTCCCTCGGTGGCGCGGGAGAGGGCATCGGCATCGGAGGCGTCGAGCGCGAGGTGCTCGACACCGGCGATGCCCGTGCTGCGACCGGAGCGGGAGACGACGGTGACGCGGTCACCCCGGACGGTCAACAACTCCGCGACGTGCCGGCCGACGGGGCCGGCGCCGACGATGAGGTGGTGGGGCATGGTCTCCTGCTTCCTGGTTGATCGCTTGTTGGTCGTTTGTTGGTCCTTGCGAGAGCACTGCTCTCGGAATCGAGCATGGCGGTTCGTCGACGCGAAAGCAAGAGCAGTGCTCTCCTTTGTGTGCGCTGCTCTCTCGTGCCAGGATCGTGGGATGGCACCCACCGCCCGAGCACTGGCACGGCAGACGGTCACCGCGGACATCCTGGCCGCGGCACGCACCCGCCTGACCGACGAGGGTCCGGCCGCCCTCAGCCTGCGTGCCGTCGCCCGTGACGTCGGGATGGTCTCGTCGGCCGTGTACCGGTACTTCCCGAGCCGCGACGACCTGCTGACGGCCCTGCTCATCACCGACTACGACGAACTCGGCACCGCGGTCGAGGCCGCCGGTGCCGCGGCCGGACCGGCTCCCGGTACGCGCTGGGTCGCGATGTGCCGGGCGATCCGCGACTGGTCGATCGCGCACCCGGGGGACTTCGCGCTGCTGTTCGGCTCGCCTGTGCCGGGCTACGCGGCGCCGCGCGAGACCGTCGTGCCCGCGTCGCGGACGGCGCTGGCGCTGGTGCGCGTGGTCGCGGACGCCGTCGGATCCGGTATGTCCGATGCGCCCGGTGCGTCCGGTGCGTCCGGTGCGGCGGGCTCGTCCGTCACGTCGACGCCGGGGGCGGCCGGGAGGCCCGGATCACCCACCGCGCCCACGGCGGCTCCCGGGGTGGCCGGTCCCGCCGTCGCGGACGGGGTCGCCACCCTGCGCTCGTTCGGCATCACCCTGCCCGACGAGGTCCTGGTCCGCACCCTGATGGCCTGGACGACGGTGTTCGGGACGATCTCGTTCGAGCTCTTCGGGCACTTCGTCGGTTCCGTGTCCGACCCGGCCGCCTACTTCGACCAGGTCATCGTGCGCCTGGCGGATGACCTGGGGTTCACCGCAACGTTCTGACGCGCGTGCTGTCCCCAGATCGGGTGCGCAGCCTGACACAGGCCCCGCCCGTGCGGTAGACAGGTCGTCACGCCGAGGTCGTGCCCGATGACCGAAAGCGGACGACCGGCACGGTGCCCTCCGGGTCAGCTGCCGGCCGGAACCACACTCGGGCGTGTGCGACGCGGCCGGGGCCCGCGCGGGGATCAGGAGGAACGCTTGCGACGCAGCACGTCCGGCGACGCCGCGGACGGGGAGACCCGGTGACCGCGCTCGACGTCAGCCGACAGGACCGCCGCCGCCTGAGCACCGGCACCGCCCGCCGACGCCTGGTGGCCGTGCGGACGGTGGCGCTCCTGGCGTCCCTCGCCGGGGTCAACTACATCGTGTGGCGCTGGGCGGCCTCGGTGAACTGGCACTCGTGGTGGATCGCGGTGCCGCTGATCCTCGCCGAGACCTACAGCGTCATCGACTCCCTGCTCTTCGCCCTCGGGGCCTGGCGGCTCCGGGAGCGCGGCGAACCACCGGCGAAGCCGTCCACCGACGTCACCGTCGACGTCTTCATCACGACCTACAACGAGCCGATCGACCTGGTCGAGCGCACCGCCCGGGCGGCGAAGGCGATCACGCACCCGCACACCACCTGGATCCTCGACGACGGCAACCGCCCCGAGATGCGTGCGGCGGCCGACGCGCTCGGCATCGGCGTCATCACCCGCGGTGCCGACTGGGTGGACCGACCCCGGCACGCCAAGGCCGGCAACCTCAACAACGCCCTGCTCGCGACCCAGGGCGAGTTCCTGCTCATCCTCGACGCCGACCAGGTGCCCGACCCGGCGATCCTCGACCGCACCCTCGGCTACTTCAAGGACCCGAAGATGGCGCTCGTGCAGACGCCGCAGTGGTTCGAGAACGTGCCGGACGACGACCCCCTCGGCAGCCAGGCGCCGCTGTTCTACGGTCCGATCCAGCAGTCGAAGGACGGCTGGAACGCCGCGTTCTTCTGCGGGTCGAACGCCATCCTGCGACGCGAAGCGCTCATGCAGCTGGGCATCTCGCGCTACGTGGCCGAGGTCGAGGCGTCCGTGCAGCGCACCCTCGCGACCTCGCGCAAGCTCCTCGCCCGCTCCCGCGAGACCGAGACCGACCCGCGCGTGCTCGCCGCCCTCGACGACGCCGAGGCCGTGGTGGACCAGGCGCGTGAACAGGTCCGCGCCGGTGAGCCCCTCGGTGACGTGACGTACGGGTTCCAGCGGGGGATCGACGCCATCGCCTTCCGGTTCGCCGCCGCCGACCTCGAGTCCGTGCGGAACGACCTGCAGGAGCTCGCGGCGATGTCGACCGACGCCAACACCTTCGCCGGTCTCGACGACGCCGCGCTCGACGTGCTCGGCCGGCGCGAGGCTTCACCGGTCGCTGCCATCGAGTCCATCGCGGTGCTCGCCCGTGCCCTCGACGTCAACCGCGACGACGAGGCGCAGCCGATCATGCCGCTGGCGACGATCTCGGTGACCGAGGACATGGCCACGGCGATGCGCCTGCACGGCCTCGGCTGGAAGTCGGCGTACCACGACGAGATCCTGGCGAAGGGCCTGGCCCCCGAGGACCTGCCGACGATGCTCGTGCAGCGACTCCGCTGGGCGCAGGGCACCATGCAGGTGTTCTTCCGCGAGAACCCCCTGGTGCAGAAGGGGCTGTCGTGGGGGCAGCGGCTCATGTACTTCTCGACGATGTGGAGCTACCTGTCGGGGTTCGCCGCGATCGTCTACATCGCCGCCCCGGTGCTCTGCCTGTCGTTCGGGGTCATCCCCGTGCAGGCCTACAGCGTCGACTTCTTCGCCCGGCTCATCCCGTTCCTGGTGTGCAACCAGCTGCTGTTCTGGGTGGTGGCCGCCGGCAGACCGACCTGGCGCGGGCAGCAGTACTCGCTCGCCCTGTTCCCGGTCTGGATCGAGTCGGTGACCAGCGCCTTCCAGAACGTCTACCGGGGCAAGCCGCTCGGGTTCCGCGTCACCCCGAAGGTGCGCGACGAGACCGAGCAGAAGCCGCGGTGGGACCTGGTCAAGCCGCAGCTGTACGCCATGGGTGCCCTGGTCGCCGCCCTGGTCATGATCGGCATCCGCTACCTGACCGGCCAGGCCGAGGGGATCGCGCCGCTCGTGAACACCGCGTGGGTCGTCTTCGACCTGTTCATCTTCAGCATCGTGATCCGGGCCGTCCGGTACCGCGGCCCGGCCACCCCAGCCCAGTCCGAACACGAGTCGAGCACCGCCGGAGGACCCCTGTGAGCACCGAGACCACGTTCGAGGTCGCCGCGACGCCCGACTCCCTCGACGAGGTGCAGGACCGCTTCGCCGCGTGGTGGGACGGCCTGGGCATCGACGACGTGCGGCTCCGGTTCGCACTCGAGACCGCGTTGGCCGAGGTCGCCGCGAACATCGTCGAGCACACCGTCCGTGCCGACCGGGGGACCGGGCGCCGGTACTCCGTGCGCCTCGAGGCCACCGACCGGGCCCTGACCGCGGTGCTGACCGACAACGGGATGCCCGTCGACATCGACCTGAGTGCCGTGACCATGGCCGACGTCGAGCAGGAGAGCGGCCGCGGGTTGGCGCTCGCCATCGCCGCCCTCGACCGCCTCGAGCACCGGCACGAGCCCGGCCACAACGTCTGGACGCTTGCGTGCGACCGGTGAAGCAGCCGGTGGTCCGCGCGGTCGCCCTCCTCGTCACGATCGCCACGCTCCTGCTCGGTGGTGCGCTGCCGGCGTCGGCTGCGTCCGTGCACCCGGCCGCCGCCGTACAGCCGGCCGAGGGGACGACGTGGTTCGGCCCCGACCTCGACTGGGCCAGCGACTCGCCCGAAGGGTACGAGGGACGGCTCGGCGCGACGCCGTCGATGTACGGGGTCTCCGTCGACTACCCGCTCGACCGCACGGCGAAGCAGGAGCTCCTCCGCTCAGCGCGTGCGGCTGCGACCCAGGGTGCGGTGCTCGTCGTGAGCCTCGAACCCGACCGCGAACTCCGGACGCTCGACACCGCGGACACCCGCGCCGCCAACACCGTGTTCGAGGACCTGCACGACCAGTACGACACCCAGGTGCTCGTCCGGTTCGCACCGCAGATGAACGGCACGTGGGTCCGCTGGGGCCAGCAGCCCACGCAGTTCGTCCGGGTGTTCCGGGCGCTCGCCGCGACCGTGCACGCGGGCGCGTCGGACGCGCTCATGGTCTGGTCGCCGGGGTACGGCGCCGGCTACCCGTTCGGCGAGTCCGCCGGGCGGCTGCGGAACCTGTCCCCGGTCGACGTCGCGAAGGCGGACACGAACGGCGACGGAGCGCTCACCGGTGCCGACGACCCGTACGGGCCGTACTGGCCGGGAGCCGAGGCCGTCGACTGGGTCGGGCTCTCGATGTTCTCGTACGGCAAGGGCGACCCGACCGAGGCCGCCGGTCGCGCCGTGCCGCTCACCCGCAGCGGTGAGGTCGAGTCCCGGTTCGACGAGGACTGGGGCTACGACCAGCCGCAGTCGGGCACGTTCTACGACCGGTTCGCGGTGGCCGACGACCGTCCGATGCTGCTCGACACGGGTGCCCTGTACAACCGCGAGCTGCAGGGTGACGCCGAACTCCAGGTCAAGCGGAGCTGGTGGCGGCAGGTGCTCGCCGCCGTGCAGGAGCGTCCGCTGATCCGGGGCATGACCGTGCTCGAGGCGGAACGACGCGAGCCCGAGGCCGGCAACCGCGTGGCCGACTGGCGGCTCACCGCGGACCCGGACGTCGCGGAGGCCTTCCGCGCCGATCTCGAGCGGTCCGGTGACTTCGCCTTCGGCCCGGTCACCGATCGTGTGACCGTGCAGCAGGGCAACGCCGCGATCTCCCAGGAGTACGAGACCGGCGGCGACCAGATGGCGTGGATCGTCTGGATGGCCGCCGGCCTGGCGATCGTGTTCCTGCTGAGCGGGGTGTTCGGCCGCCTCCTGCCGAGCTGGCGCTACCCGGACGACGGCAAGCCCGGCCGTGACCTGCGGCTCGACCTGTTCCGCGGGTTCATCATCCTCGCCGTGGTGATCACCCACATCGAGATCGGCGGGCCGTACTCGTACCTCACGCTGCACGCCGTCGGGGCGATCACCGGCGCCGAGATGTTCGTGTTCCTGTCCGGCATGGTCCTCGGCATGACGTACCCGTTCGCCGTGAAGAAGTTCGGCGAGTGGGCGGCCGCGATCGGGGCGTGGAAGCGCGCCCGCAAGCAGTACATCGTCACGCTCGTGGTGATCCTGGTGGTCTTCGCGCTGAGCTTCGTCCCGTTCCTGAACACCGACGCCATCACCACGTTCACCGACCGCGGCACGGGGACCGGCGGTGTCGATGCCGAGGGCCGGGTCTACGACCTGTACCCGAACGCGATGCAGCTGCTCGCCTACCCGCCACCCTGGTACGCGATCCGGCAGTTCCTGCTGCTCGAGATGGGGCCGTGGCCGTTCAACATCATGGGCTTGTTCGTGGTGCTGAGCCTGTTCATCCCGGCGTTCATCTGGGTGATCCGCCGCGGGTTCTGGTGGGCACTGCTCGCCGCCAGCTGGGCGCTGTACGTGTTCCAGGCGCTCAACCCCGACTTCCGTCCGCTGAACTCCCAGTTCGAGGCGGTGTTCCCCCTGTTCACCTGGCAGGTCGTGTTCACCCACGGGCTCGTGCTCGGGTACTACCGGCGGCAGATCGTCGGCGCGCTCACCGGGCGTCTCGGCAAGGTCCTGGTCGGCGTCGCCGTCGCCGGGTACGCGGCGTTCCTGGTCTACGTGTGGGCCGGCGACCACTTCGGGTTCACCCCGGTGCCGTTCCCGGCGACGATGTACGAGTCCCTGTACAACACGGCGTACCAGCGGGTGGACCTGCAGTGGGGTCGCCTGGTGGACATCGCGTTCTTCGCGATCGTGTCCTACGCGATCCTCACGGTGTTCTGGAAGCCCATCGCCGCCGCCATCGGCTGGCTCTGGATCCCGCTCGGGCAGGCGAGCCTGTACGTGTTCGTCTGGCAGGTGTTCTTCGCCCTGGCGATCGCCTCGATCCCCGGTGTGCCGTGGGGGGACTTCTGGATCGGGTTCGTGGTGCACACCGCGCTGATCCTGCTGGCCTGGTACATGGTCCGCAAGAAGTTCCTGTTCTCCGTCATCCCGCGCTGACCGCGCGCACGGATGGTGAGCAGGAATGGTCGGGTCCGACGTGCGGACCCGACCATTCCTGCTCACGAAGCGAGGGCAGACGGACAGGAGGCCCGTGGCGGTGTCGCCACGGGCCTCCCGTCCGTCCTGCGGTTGCGTCTCAGGACGCGGGCAGCCGCTCGCGCAGGGCGCCGCGGACCGACTCCCACCCGGCCAGGCGGTCGCGGATCGCGTCGTCCTGCTCGGCGGCCAGGGCGTCCCGGTGCGCCTGTTCGAGCACCTCGTCGATGACGACCCGGCGGCCGCTGCGGGCCGAGGTGATGGCTGCGTCGACCATCGTGAGGCTCATCACGTTGCCGTGCACCTCGCCGTCCGGCACCTCGCCGGAGCGGACCGCCCGGACGAAGGACGCCAGCGACCCGGCGATCTCGTGCCCGACCGACGGCGCAGCGGCAGGGGAACCGGGGGTGCCGTCGAGGTCGCTCGACGGGTCGTGGTCGCCGTCCCAGAGCGCCGTGCCGGCCGCTCCGGAGGCACGCCAGTCGCCGTTCCACGAGGTCTCGGCACCCGGCGCGCACCACGAGCCGTCGTAGACGTAGCGGACGTCGTCCTCGAACGTGAAGACGGCTGCGGCGGCCGCGTCGCCCCGGTACCAGGACCACGACGGGTTCCACGACTCGCAGTACACCGACACCGGGTCGCGTTCGAGCACGTACCGGGCGGAGTCGAAGGCGTGGATGGCCATGTCGAGCAGCAGGACGTCGTCCATCTCCTCGCGGAACCCACCGAAGTGCGGCGCCTTCGCGAACCGGGTGCTCAGCCCGCCCACGGCACCGAGGTCGCGGACGTGCTGCCGGAACGCGACGAGCTGGTCGTTGTACCGGCGGGACTGCGACACCATGAACAGCTTGCCCGTGGCCTCGGCGGCGGCGGCGAGCGACAGCGCTTCGGCGACGGTCTGCGCTGCCGGCTTCTCGCCGAGCACGGGGAGCCCGGCACGGAGCGCCTGCAGGGTGACCGGGTGGTGCGCGACCGGCACGGTGATGTCGAGGACGGCCTCGGCACCGGTCTCGGCGGCCAGCACGGTCAGGTCCGTGCCGACCGGGATCGACGGGTCGCCGGCGTGCTCGGCCCCGGCGCGGGCGGCGTCGAGGTCGAGGTCGACGATGCCGACCAGCTCGACCTCGGGGTCGGCGGCGACGGTGGCGAGCCAGGCCCGCCCCATCCCGCCGGCGCCGACCTGCAGGACGCGGAGGGGGCTCACGCCTGTGCCCCGTCGCGCTCGGCCACGGGCTCGGCGGTCTCGGGCTCGGTCGCCGGCTCGCTGGCTGCCGGCTCGGCGGTCTCGGGCTCGGCGTCGTCGAACGGGCCGCGGTAGTGCTGCCCGTCGAAGTACTCGCCCAGGTCGTAGCGGCGGAGCGTCGGGATCTCCCGCTCCCGCTCGGGCCGGGCCCACTCGGCGCCGTTCGCGATCACGCGGCGGACGTCCGGGTGGTGGTAGACGGGGAAGTCCTGGTCACCGGGGGAGAAGTAGAAGATCTTCCCGAGGCCGCGGCGGTACGTCATGCCGCTCCGGAACACCTCACCGCCGGTGAAGCCCGAGATGAACACGAGCTCGTCGGGCGTCGGGACGTCGAAGTACTCGCCGTACATCTCCTGCTCGGGGATGACGATCGGGTTCGGCACCCCGCGGGTGATCGGGTGCTGCGGGTTGACGGTCCAGACGAGTTCCTGGTCGTGCTCGCTGCGCCAGCGGAGGGTGCAGGTGGTGCCCATCAGCTTGCCGAAGATCTTCGACCAGTGGCCGGAGTGCAGGACGAGCAGCCCCATGCCGGAGAGCACGTGCTTGTGCACCCGGTCGACCACGGCGTCGTCGACGTCCTGGTGCGCGGCGTGCCCCCACCAGGTGAGGACGTCGGTGTTCGCGAGGACCTCGTCGGTGAGGCCGTGCTCGGGCTCCTGCATGGTGGCGGTCCGGACGACGGCCTCGGGCAGGTGCTCGCGGATGCCGTCCGCGATCGCGCCGTGCATGCCGTCGGGGTACCGCTCGGCGACGTGCTGCTCGACCTGTTCGTGGACGTTCTCGCCCCAGACGGTGATGCGGAGCGGGGTGCTGGTCATGGTGTGTGCCTTTCGGGGGTGGTGGGACCCGGTCACTTGACTGCGCCGCCGGTGGCCCCGGCGGCGATGAACTTCTGCGCCACGAGCAGCAGCACGATGGCGGGGATCGAGGCCATCACCGCGGCGGCCATGACGGTCGACCAGTCGGCGGTGAAGGTGCCGATGTAGTTGTAGATGCCGAGGGTGATCGGCCGGACGTCCTCGGTGGTGGTGAGGGTCAGGGCGAACAGGAAGTCGCTCCAGGTGAACAGGAACGTGAACAGCCCGGCGGTGATCAGGGCGTTGGCGCTGATCGGCACGACGACCGAGCGGAAGGCCCGGAAGTTGCCGGCACCGTCGACCTTGGCGGCCTCGATGATCGACGGCGGGATGTTCTGCATGAACGCCCGCATGATCAGGATCGCGAAGGGCACGCCCGCGGTGCTGTCGGCCAGGATCAGCCCGGGCACGGTGTTGAGCAGGCCGAGGTCGTTGTACGCGGCGTACAGGGCGTTCGCGACGACGATGCCCGGGATCATCTGCGAGATGAGGATGCCGAACAGCACCGCGTTGATGCCCTTGACCTTGAACTGGGCGAGCGCGTAGGACGCCGGCGTCGCGATGAGCAGGCTGACGACGACGCTGCCCAGGGCGATCACCAGGCTCGTGACCAGGGCGCCGCCCTGGTCGGCGATGGCCTGCGCGTAGCCGCCGAGCTGGGCGTTGATCGGGAACCAGGCGGCCTCGATCGCGGAGCCGGCCGGCTGCAGCGAGATGTTGATCATCCAGTAGACGGGGAACAGCATCACGGCGAGGATCAGGATCCCGACGCCGGACAGCACCCACTGCTTCGCGCTCGTGGGACGGACGGGCCGCCGGGCACCGCGGGTGACCACCGCGCGGGTCCGGAGGGCGTCGGTGGTGGACGCTGCGTCAGTCATCGACGGCCTTCCTGTTGAGGCGGAGGTAGACGATCGCGAACAGGGCGGAGATCACGATGAGGATGTTGCTCAGCGCGGCACCCTGCCCGAAGTCGAACTGCTTGAACGACAGGTCGTAGGACTGGGTCGCGATGGTCTGGGTGGCGTTCGCCGGCCCGCCGTTCGTCAACCCGAGGATGATGTCGAGCACCTTGATCGTGTAGACGACGCCGAGCACGAGCGTGACGCTCACGACGGGGCGGAGCATCGGCCAGGTGATCGCCCAGAAGGCCTTCCACCCGGTCGCGCCGTCGAGTGCCGCGGCCTCGTACAGCTCGGTGGGGATGTCCTGCAGACCGCCGTACAGGATCGTGGTGTTGAACGGGATCCCGATCCAGATGTTCACCGCGATGACGGTGATGAGCGCCACGGCGGGACTCGTCAGCCACGGGACCGACGGGACGCCGAAGGTGCCGAGGAACTGGTTGACGACGCCCGAGTCCTGGTCGAGCATCCACTTCCAGACCGCGCTCGAGACGATGAGCGGCAGCAGCCAGGGCAGCAGGAGCAGCGAGCGCAGGAGGCCGGACAGCGGGAAGTTCCGTCGGAAGAACAGGGCGAGCAGCAGGCCGAGGACGAACTGGCCGACGATCGACCCGATCGTGAACAGCGCCGTGTTGAGCATCGCCGTGCCGAACAGCTGGGACGACACGACCGAGGCGTAGTTCGCCAGGCCGACCCACGGTGCCTCGCCCGTGTAGAACGTCGACGTCGTGTACGCCTGGAAGCTCATGACGATGTTCTTGACCACCGGGTAGCCGAAGAACAGCAGCAGGAACAGGACGGCCGGCAGCAGGAACAGCAGCTGCGCGATCCGTTCGAAGCGCAGCGAGCGGCCCGGGCGGGGCCGCCGGGACGGAGCGGGTGCTCCGTTCCCGGCGGCCCGCCGTGGGGCGACGGGGGTCGCGGTGCTCGTCATGCTCAGTTGCTCGACTGCGCGTTCTGCAGGGCGTCGGCCGGGGAGTCCTGCCCGGTCAGCGCCGACTGCACGGCCGTGTAGATCTTCGTCGCGGCCTTGGGCCAGTCGGCACCGAGCTCGCCGGTGCGGGCGCGGGCGTCGGCGACGAGGTCGACGAACACCTGCTCCTCGGGGACGTCCTTGCCGAACTGCTGGGCGACGTCGGTCTTCGAGGGGATCGTGTACCGCAGCTTCGCCATCGCGAGCTGGTTCGCGTCGCTGTTCATGCAGTCGACGATCTTCGCCGCGACGGCCTGCTTCGCCTTGTCGCCGGTGTTCGGGACGGTCCAGACCTCGCCACCGAGCGGGGCCACGGCCTTGTCGCTGGCGGACTGCACGGGGATCTGGGCGATCCCGTAGTCGACCTTCGACTCCTTCAGACCGGGGATCTGCCACGGGCCGTTGATCATCATCGCGGCCTTGCCGGCCATGAACTGGTCGTTCACGTCGGCCTGGGTCCAGTTCACGACGCTCTTCGACATCGAGCCGTCGTCGACCAGGCCCTTCCAGAGCGACAGTGCTTCCTCGGTCTCCGGGGTCGCGATGTCCTTCTCGTCGCCGCCGTTCGACCACATGAACGGCAGGAACTGCCAGGTGCCCTCGTACGTGGCGTTGGCGTCGACGGCGAACCCGTACTGGTCGCCCTCGGTGAGCTTCGCCGCGGCGGACTGCAGCTCGTCCCACGTCTTCGGCGGGGTGACACCGGCCTCGGACAGCGCCTTCTTGTTGTAGAAGAGCGCGATGGTGTTCACGGTGGGGGCGAGGCCGTAGACCTTGTCCTCGTAGGTCCCGGCCTGCAGCACGCCCTTGGCGTAGCCGTCGGTCGAGATGTCGTAGTCGGACAGCGGCGACAGCGCACCGGTCTCGGCGATCTGCTGCAGATCCGGGTTGTCGAGCATCAGGACGTCCGGCAGGGTCTTCGACGACGCCTGCTGCAGGACCTTCTGGATGAGCGACGAGCCGGGCACCAGGCTGCGCTTGATGGTGACGTCGTTCTCGGCCCCGCACTTGTCGAGGTACTCGCCGATGACCTTCTTGTCGTTGCCCTGGTTGTAGTAGTCGAGCACGGTGATGGAGTCCACCTTGCCGCCGGAGCTCGCGGACGAGCCGCCGGAACAGCCGGCGAGGACGAGGGGGACGGTCGCCAGCATGGCGACCGCGCTGAGGACCGGGGCGATCCTGCGGTGTCGAGGCTTCATTGCTTCGCTCTTCTCTGGATGGTTGCCGGACACGAGTCGAACGTGTCGCTCGTGGATCGGGGACGACCGGACCAGAACCGCTCCGTCGCGTCCCGAGTGGGGTCGAAGTTAGCATCGAAGCGGTTAGATGGTAAAGCGCTTAGACGAACTTTTTCGGACACCGCCCCCGCTACAGTGAGCGGGACAGGGTGAGGGAGCGGCATGGCGACGATGCAGCAGGTCGCCGACCGGGCGGGCGTCTCGATCGCGACGGTGTCCTTCGTCGTGAACGGCAACAAGCGCGTGTCCGCCGACACCCGTGCCCGGGTCACGGCGGCGATGCGCGAGCTCGGCTACCGGAACAACGTGGTCGCCCGGGCGCTGGCGTCGCGCCGCACCCGGATCCTCGCGCTCGTGTTCCCGGTGCTCGAGCACCGGCTCGGCCAGACCGCGCTGCAGTTCTTCACGAGTGCCGCGAGCCGCGCCTCGGAGCTCGGGTACCACCTGGTGCTCTGGCCGGCGGTGACGACGGCGGACGACGTGCAGGAGCTCATCTCCGGTGGTCTCGCCGACGGGGTCGTGGTGATGGAGGTCACGATGCACGACCCCCGGATCGCCCGTCTGACCGAGCTCGAGGTCCCGTTCGTCGCGATCGGCCGCACCGCCGACCCCTCGGGCATCTCGTACGTCGACATCGACTTCGAGCGCACCGTCGAGGACGCCCTCGACCACCTCACCGGGCTCGGGCACCGTCGGATCGGCCTCGTGGTCGAGGACCTCGACGGCACCACCATGGCCGACTACGGGCCGAAGGTCCGCTCCGAGGCGGCGTTCCACGCCGGCATCGAGCGCCGCGGACTGACCGGCACCGTGGTCGCCGCCGGTGCCTCGGCCGAGGGCGGTCGTCGTGCGGCGGCGGACCTGCTGGCGCACGACCCCGACGTCACGGCCGCGATCATCATGAAGGACGACTCGAACTTCGGGCTGGTCAGCGGGTTGCGGGCCGGCGGTCGGAGGGTGCCCGAGGACGTCTCGGTCATCGCGATCGTGTCCTCCGACGGCGCCGGCGCCGCGACCGAACCGGTGCTCACGACGCTGAACGCCCCCGGCCCGGAGCTCGGCCGCCTGGCGGTCGAATCGCTGGTCGACCGCCTCGAGGGCGGCAGCACCGAGCGCACCCACACGCTCATCCCGTGCGCCCTGCACCTGGCCGACTCGACGGCCCCCGCCCCCGCCTGACCCCCTGCCGGACTGGAGGCGCGGGTCGGCCCCATCTGCGAAAGCGACAGATCTCCGCCAACGGTTCGCGGCACACTGTCGCTTTCGCGGGGACTGACGGGTTCGGCCGTGCGGGTTCTGTCGCTTTCGCGACCACCTGGCGGCCTGGAGGCGCGGGTCGGCCCGCCACGCGCCTCCAGGCCGCCGCCCCGCGGGCCCACGCCCCCACCCGCGAAAGCGACAGATCCCTGCGGACGTTCCGCGGCAGGGTGTCGCTTTCGCGACAGCGACGGCGACAGCGACGGCGACCGCGCCGCCGCCTGGCGGACAGACCAGGCTCCGCCTGGTTGTGTGGACGTACAGGTTCGCAGCACCACACGTCGAGGAGGACGGATGGCAATCGACCGGAGGACGTTCATGCTCGGGGGAGCGGGGGTGCTGCTGCTCGCCGGCTGCTCCACCCGACCCGAGCGCACGCGGGTCGAGGACTGGCCCACCGAACCGCCCGAGGGCGAGGCGACGATCAGCTGGTGGGCCGGCCAGGTCGCCTCGAAGGACGGCGGTGACCTGCGCCGCCGGCTCATCGCGGAGTTCCAGAAGGAGCACCCGAACATCCGCGTCCGGATCGTCAGCGCCCCGAGCGACACCGACACGAACCGCACCAGCCTGACGACCCAGATCGCGGCCGGCAGCAGCACGCCGGACGTCTACCTGGGTGACGTCGCCTGGCCCGGGCAGTTCGCGAAGAACAAGCTCGCGACCCCCGTGAACCAGCTCGTCGGCGAGGACTTCTTCGACCAGTTCCCCGAGGGCCTGCGGCTGGCGGCGAGTGTCGACGGCACGTACTACATGTTCCCGCTCTACATCGACGAGTCGTTCTTCCTGTACCGGAAGGACCTGCTCGCGAAGCACTCCCTGCAGGTGCCGGGGTCGTGGGAGGAAGTGCGCGAGACCGCCGCGAAGCTCGTGGACACCGGCGACGTGTCGTACGGGTTCGCGTTCCAGGGCGACGTGTACGAGGGACTGACCTGCAACGTCACCGAGTTCGTCGCCGACGCGGGCGGGTCACTGCTCAACGACAACCTCACGAAGCCCGAGACGACGAGCTCCGAGACCAAGCGCGCGTTCGAGTTCATGCGGTCGCTGGTCACGTCGGGGGCGTCGCCACGGGCCACCCTGACGTACCAGGAGCAGGACACCAACGACGCCTTCTCCGGCGGCCGCGCGGCGTTCCTCCGCAACTGGTCGTACGCGTGGGGGATCGCGAACGGCCCGGACAGCAAGGTCGCCGGCAAGGTGGGGCTCGCCGCCCGGCCGACGTTCGACGGCATGGACGAGCACCACTCGACGATCGGCGGGTGGGGGAACTACATCAACCCGCACACCCAGGAGCCCGCGGCGGCACTGACCTTCGCGCGCTGGATGTCGAGCGAGACCGCGCAGCAGTTCCTGACCCGCGAGGGCGGGGTCCTACCGGCCCGAAGCGCCTCGCTCGTGAGCGAGGACGCGAAGCGGCAGGAGCGCCCGACCTACGACACGGCGGCGGGCATCACGCTCGTGCCCCGCCCGACCTCGACGGCCTACTACCCGAAGGTCTCGCAGGGCGTCTACCAGAACGGCAACAGCATCCTCGGCGGGCAGGCGTCCGTCGACGGTGGCACCAGCGCGATGGCCTCCGCCATCTCGCTCGCCCTGCAGGGAGCAGCGCTGTGAGCGCCGGCACGGCGACACGACCGGCACGGCCTGGAGGCACGGGTCGCGTCGATCCGCCGCCCCGGCCGACGGGGCGGTCGCGTCTCGACCGCATCCGCTCGCGGGGCGCGTGGGGCTTCGCGGCACCGGCGCTCCTGGTGGTCGCGGCGGTGACGATCTTCCCGGTCGTGTACTCGGTGGTCCTGAGCTTCGCGGACGTCGAGGTCGGCTACGAGGGCTTCACGATCCAGTCGTTCGGGTTCGACAACTACGCGGCCCTGCTGCAGAGCGCCGACTGGTACCGGGCGCTGGGCTTCACGGTGCTCTACACGGTGGTGACGGTGTCGGTCGAGCTGGTGCTCGGCATGCTCGTCGCACTGGTGCTCGAGCGGCTCGGGGCCACCCGCGGCTGGATGCTCGCGCTCATGCTCATCCCGTGGTCGCTCGTGACCATCGTCAACGCGCAGCTGTGGAAGTACATCTACGACAGCACCTACGGCGTCGCGACGTGGTTCTTCGGGTTGTTCGGGGACGCTCCGGTGATCCTCGGCGAACCGGTGCCCGCGATCACGGGGCTGATGGTCGCGGACATCTGGAAGACGACGCCGTTCGTCGCGATCATCCTGCTCGCCGGGCTCGTGCAGATCTCGGAGGACCACTACGAGGCCGCCGAGCTCGACGGCGCGAGCACCTGGCAGACGTTCTGGCGCGTGGTGCTGCCACAGCTCACCCCGACCCTGACGATCGCGGTGCTGTTCCGCATCCTGCAGGCGTTCGGCGTCTTCGACCTGCCGTTCGTGCTGACGAACGGCGGACCGGGCACCGCCACCCAGTCGCTCGCGATCATGGGGTACAAGGTGCTCTTCCAGGACATCAACATCGGACCGGGCGCGGCGATCGCGACCTCCACCGCGGTCATCGTCGCGGCCGGGTGTCTGCTGTTCCTCCGGGCGTTCCGGAACCAGGCGAAGGGAGGGGACGACTGATGCCCCGTCAACGTGTGCGCAAGGGTTGGCGCAAGTGGGTCAACACCGTCAACGTCAGCGGTGTCGTCATCGCGGTGCTCACCGCGCTGCCGCTCTACTGGCTCGTCACGACGTCGCTCAAGCCGGCGTCCGAGATCGGGCAGTCGCCGCCCACCGTCTGGCCGCAGTCGTTCACCTTCGACAACTTCGTGGTGGCCTTCCGCGACAACGCGCTCGGCCAGTACATGGTGAACAGCGTCATCGTGTCGGTGTCGACCACGGTGATCGTGCTCGCGCTGGCGTTCCTCGCCGGGTACGCCCTGGCCGGTCGGTTCATCCGGGGGCGGACGGCGATCATGACCTCGCTGCTCATGCTGTCGGTGTTCCCGGCGATCGCGGTGCTGACGCCGCTGTACCTGCTCGAGCGCAACCTCGGGCTGCTCAACTCGTACCCGGGCCTGATCGTGCCGTACGTGGCGTTCAACCTGCCGTTCGCCATCTGGATCATGCGGAACTACCTGCAGGGGATCCCGTCGACGATCGAGGAGGCGTCCGAGATCGACGGCGCCGGGGCGTGGCGGACCGTGCTGTCGGTGATCCTGCCGATGGCCAAGCCGGGCCTGTTCACGGTCGGCGTCTTCACCTTCACGGCCTCGTGGAGCGAGTTCCTGATGGCACTGACCTTCAACAGCGAGAACTCGTTCCGGACGATCCCGGTCGGCATCGCGCTCTTCGGGACGCAGTTCACGGTGCCGTTCGCGCAGATCTTCGCCGCGAGCGTCGCTGCGACGGTGCCGATCGTCATCCTGGTGCTCGTGTTCCGCCGCTCGATCGTGTCCGGTCTGACCTCCGGCGCCGTCAAGGGGTGACCGGTGTCCGGCATGCGGAGATAGGTAGGGAACTTACCTAGCTGCGCATGCTGGACATTCGTCCGGACGTCGACCTGACCGCCCGTACCCTGCCGTCAGGGGCTCGGTGCGCCGAGATCGACGGCTGCGACGATGCGGTCGATGATCCGCACGAACCTGGCCCGCTCCCGTTCCGAGAAGGAGGCCATCAGGTCGTGCAGGTGCTTGTTCGTGCCGTCCATCGCGCGCGCGTAGTCGCGGCGGGCAGCATCGGTCAGCTCGATGTACCGGCTGCGGCCGTCGTCGGGGTTCGGGACACGACTGATGTGTCCGCTGTGCTCGAGGCGGTCCACCATGCCGGTGACCGCCGGGCCGGTGAGCCCCAGGTGCTTCGACAGGTCCTTCACGCGCACCGTCCGACCCGCTTCCTCGGCACGCGAGACGAACTGCAGCAGCGTCAGGTCTCCGCCGGAGACGCCGAGTTCGTCGCGCAGTCGGCCGCGCAGTTCGGAGACCGCGGCCTCGAGCCGGGTCAGCGCCGCGTCCAGGTCGACATCGCTCACGACAACGCCCCCTCTGAACGGGTCTCGTCCGGGTCACGATACGCCGCAGTCACCGCCCCAGCGTATCCACATAACGCGGAGCGTGGAACGGTGCGGGTGACGGCATCGGGAGCGAGGCGCTGTGGCTGACCCCGTCCCGACCCCACAGGGCGCCGAACGCGCCGGTGAACCGGTGCGTTTCGAGGTCTCCGGCGGTGACCCCGACTCGGCCGAGCGCGACCTCGCCGCCGTCCACGGCGCCGATCGGTGGTCCGTCCGGCGCATCGACGACGACTTCTCGTACCGGTACACGGCCGTCGGGGACTCCGACGTGAGCATCCGGCGTTCGCAGCTCCGCGGTGCCGTGCGCGGCTCGGTGCCCGTCGGTGCCGACTACGTGGTGACGTGGATCACCAGCGGGACCGCGCACCTGGACTCCGGGCGCGTCCGGATGGAGCTGCGCCGGGACGTCCCCGTGCTCCTGCCGCCCGAGGACGACTTCGTGTTCACGGCCGAGGACCACGACCAGCGGCTGGTGCACTTCGGGCGGGAGTACGTGCACCGCGTCGCGTTCGAACACCTGGAGGTCGAAGCGGCACCGCTGCGGTTCGACCCGACCCGCATGCCGGAACCGGAGACCGCCGAGCGCTGGCAGGAGGCGCTCGTGGCGCTGTCCCGGGCACTGCGTGCGGAGGGGCCCGACTCCGACGCGTGGCACGAGGCCAAGCGGTCGGCGGCCACTGCGTTCCTGGACACGTTCCCGCCGCAGGCCGACGACCTGCCCGCGGTGCTCGGCCTGCCCCGGAACGCCCGGCTGCGGGCAGCGGTGGAGTACATCCACGCGCACGCTGCCGAGCCGGTCACGGTCCAGGAGCTGTCCGAGGTCGCCGGCCTGAGCGTGCGGTCGGTCCAGGAGTCGTTCCGCCGGGTCTTCGACGTGTCACCGCTGACCTACCTGCGCGAGGTCCGGCTCGACCGGGTGCGCGGAGAACTGCTCGAGCTCGACCCGCAGGCCGGGATCGTCGGCGACGTCGCGCGGCGGTGGGGGTTCGCCCACCTCGGCCGGTTCTCGGCGGCCTACGCGGCCCGGTTCGGCGAGTACCCGAAGCAGACCCTGCGACGCTGACGACGCCGGGTGCTCAGCGGCCGGATGCCGGCCTCGGCACGGGGCCGGTGCTCGCCCGCACCCGCAGGGTCGTGGGGAGCCGGACGTGGTCCGTGGTCGGTTCGCCACGGAGCATCGTCAGGAGCATCTGCACGGCGTGCGACCCGAGTTCGGCGAGCGGCTGCGACACCGTGGTGAGCGGCGGGGTCGTGGTGGACGCCTGCGGCACGTCGTCGAAGCCCACGACGGACAGGTCCTGGGGGACGCGGAGCCCGACCTCGGCCGCGGCGCGGAGCACACCGATCGCCGACGAGTCGTTCGCGGCGAACACCGCGGTGGGGCGGTCGGCGAGGGTCAGGAGCTCGCGGGCGACGGCCGCGGACTGGTCCTCCTGGTAGCCGCCGTCACGCAGCAGGCACTCGTCGACCGTGATGCCCGCGGCGGTCAGGGCCGAGCGGTACCCGGCCGCGCGCAGCTGGGCGGAGGCCAGGTCGGCGCGTCCCTGCAGGTGCGCGATGCGGGTGTGTCCGAGTGACAGCAGGTGTTCGACGGCTTGCACCGCGCCGGCCTCGTTGTCGGCGTCGACGGTGGCGTGCCCCTCCGGCCCGGTGTGCGGGTCGATCGCCACGACGGGGATCGACGAGCTCGACAGTGCCGTGGTCGGGGTGACGACGATCGCGCCGTCGATCAGGGTGCCGGACAGGCGGGACAGCGACCGGCGCTCCCACCCGGGTCGGTCGGCGCCGGTCATCAGGCCGGCGTAGGCGAGGAGCTCGTAGCCGGTGCCGGTGGCCGCCCGCGAGATGCCGCGGAGCAGCTCGGTCGAGAACGGCTCGAACTCGGGCACCAGGATGCCGACGACCCCGGTCCGCGAACTCCGCAGGCTCCGGGCGACCAGTGAGGTCTCGTACCCCAGGTCGTCGACCACCTGCTGCACGCGGAGCATCGTGGCGGGTGCGACCCCGTCGCGCTGGTTGATCACCTTGGACACCGTCGGGATCGAGACCCCGGCCACCCGCGCCACGTCGCCGATCGTCACCCGGCCGGCACCGGGACGCGCGCCGAGTGCCGAGTCCATGTGCACACCGTACCGCTGCGGCACCATGCGAACGGTGAAGAAAACGTTATCGATATCGATTGACATGGACCTGGAGCAGCAGGCATGCTCTCCGCAGCGGCAGTCGATGTCGCGCATGTCAACGACGACACTTCAGGAGTTCCACGATGACGAGGAAGATCCGTGCCGCGGCAGCCATCGCGCTGATCGGGGCCACAGCACTGGTGGCCAGTGGGTGCTCGGCGGGCAGCGATGCCTCCGAGGACGGCGGGAAGGTCACGATGACCTTCTGGCACAACTCGACCACCGGACCGGGCAAGGCCTACTGGGCCTCGACGGTCAAGGCGTTCGAGGAGAAGTACCCGAACGTCACCATCAAGACCCAGGCGATCCAGAACGAGGACCTGGACGGCAAGCTCCAGACCGCCCTCAACTCCGGCGACGCCCCCGACGTGTTCCTGCAGCGCGGCGGCGGCAAGATGGACGCGATGATCGCTGCCGGGCAGCTCATGGACATCTCCGACTCCATCAGCGCCGACGCGAAGAAGTCCATCAGCGCGGGCACGTTCGCCGGGTACGAGAAGGACGGCAAGACCTACGCCATGCCGGGCGCGGTGCTCCCCGAGGGCATCTGGTACTCGAAGGACCTGTTCAAGGAAGCCGGCATCGAGGGCACGCCCACGACCATGGACGAGCTGAACGACGCGATCACGAAGCTCAAGGCCAAGGACATCGACCCGGTCGCCGTCGGCGCGAAGGACGCCTGGCCGGCCGCCCACTGGTACTACAACTTCGCGCTCCGCGAGTGCAGCCAGAAGACCCTCGAGGACACGGCGAAGTCGCTGAAGTTCGACAACGCCTGCTGGACGAAGGCCGGCGAGCAGCTCGAGGACTTCAACGCCACCAAGCCCTTCAACAACGGCTTCCTGACCACCGCAGCACAGCAGGGCGCCGGCAGCTCCGCCGGTCTCCTCGCCAACCACAAGGCCGCCATGGAGCTCATGGGCGCGTGGGACCCGGGCGTGATCGCGTCGCTGACGCCGGACGCCAAGCCGCTGCCCGACCTCGGCTGGTTCCCGTTCCCCGCGATCGACGGTGGCAAGGGTGACCCGAAGTCGATGATGGGTGGTGTCGACGGCAACTCCTGCTCGGCGCAGGCCCCGAAGAAGGCGTGCACCGACTTCCTGAACTTCATCGTGCAGAAGGACAACCAGGAGGGCTACTACAAGGCCTTCAACGCCATCCCGGTGAACAAGGAAGCCCAGTCGGTCGTCGACTCGGACTACCTGAAGTCGGCCCTGGCTGCCTACCAGGAGGCCCCGTTCGTCTCGCAGTACCTCGACACCCTGTACGGCCAGAACGTCGGCAACGCGCTGAACACCAGCGTCGTCGACCTGCTCGCCGACAAGGGCAGCGCGAAGGACATCGTCGAGACCACCAACCAGGCTGCGGCCAAGGGCTGAGCATGACCCTCGACACCTCGCTCGGTACGACTCCGGCCACCGGGTCGGACACGGCCGCGGGGACGTCCCCGGCGGGGAGCGGTTCGCCGCTCCCCGCCGGTCGGCGGACCAAGCGCCGCATCGCGGACTGGCGGAAGCGCGTCGAGATCGCGGTCCTCGCCGGACCCGCGGTCATCGTCTTCGTCACGTTCGTGATCCTGCCCGTGGCGCTCGCCGCCTACTACGGGTTCTTCAAGTGGCAGGGCTACGGCCCGCCCACCGACTTCGTCGGGCTGCAGAACTACCTGATCATCTTCCAGGACAAGGCGTTCCACGCGGTCCTGATGCACAACGGCTTCATCGTCGTGCTCTCGCTGGTGCTGCAGGGGCCGATCGCGATCGTGCTCGCACTGCTGCTCAACCAGAAGATGCACGGCCGCGGGCTCGTCCGCGTGCTCGTCTTCGTGCCGTACGTCATCTCCGAGGTGATCGTCGGCACCGGGTGGAGCCTGATGCTCCAGTCGAACGGCGCCGTGAACGACCTGTTCCAGAGCATCGGCCTGGGCGGGCTCCGTGCGGACTGGCTGTCGAACCCCGACATCGCCATCTGGACGCTGCTCGTGATCATCTCGTGGAAGTACATCGGCTTCGCGGTGATCCTGTTCCTCGCCGGCCTGCAGAGCATCCCCGAGGAACTGTTCGAGGCCGCCGCCATCGACGGCGCCGGCTACTGGCAGATCCAGCGGCGCATCACGCTGCCGCTGCTCGGTCCGACCATCCGCATCTGGGCGTTCCTGTCGATCATCGGCTCGCTGCAGCTGTTCGACCTCGTCTACATCATCTGGGGGCAGTACATCGCGTCGACCGCGGGCACCTCGACGATGGCGACGTACATGGTCGCCAACGGCCGGACCTCGGGCAACTTCGGCTTCGGCAGCGCCGTCGCGGTCGTGATGTTCGTGATCTCGCTCGTGGTCGCCCTGATCTACCAGCGCTTCGTGCTCCGCCGCGACACCGCGGGTGCACTCACCGAGAGGAAGAACTGATGGCCACCACGAGCATCGTCGCCCCCGGGCGCCGGGCCGTGCGGGAGCGCCGGTCCAGTGCCGCGATCGGACGCGCGAACCCGCTGACGTACGTCGTCGCGATCCTGTTCGTCGCCGCCAACCTGGCACCCGTGCTCTACATCGTGCTGGGCGGCTTCCGGACCAACTCGCAGATCACCACGAGCCCCGCCGGACTGCCGGCACCGTTCGAGTTCGGCAACTACGGGTCCGTGCTGTCCAGCGGTATCTTCTGGCAGCAGCTCGGCAACTCCACGATCAGCGCCGTCACGACCACCCTCGGGGTCGTCGTGCTCGGGCTGATGGTGAGCTTCGTGCTCGCCCGCTACCGGTTCGCCGGCCGCGGGGCGCTGTACGCCCTGTTCGCCGCTGGTCTGATGTTCCCGATCACCGTCGCGATCACCCCGCTGTACCTGCTCGTCAAGGACCTCGGTCTGACGAACAGCCTGGCCGGCGTGATCCTGCCGCAGATCGCGTTCGCGCTGCCGACCACCGTCATCATCCTGGTGCCGTTCCTGCGGGCGATCCCCGACGAGCTCGAGGAGGCCGCGTCGATCGACGGAGCGAGCCGTCTCGGGTTCTTCTTCCGGATGGTCGTGCCGCTGTCGCTGCCCGGCGTCGTCACGGTCGGCATCCTGGCGTTCATCGCCAGCTGGAACAGCTACATCCTGCCGCTGTTCATCCTGAACAACGAGGCCGCGTACACGCTGCCGCTCGGGGTCCAGTCGTTCTCGTCGCAGTACTCCGTCGACACCGCCAAGGTGCTCGCGTTCACCTCGATGTCGATGATCCCGGCGCTCGTGTTCTTCACGATCTTCCAACGCCGCATCGTCGGCGGCCTGACCGGGGCGGTGAAGGGGTGACCGCGACCGACGCGACGCGGACCGCCGGACGCGATCCGCGCCTCCAGGCCGACAGCACGTTGGACGCGACGGACGCGACCGCGACCGCCGCCGGCCCCCGCGCCGACGCCCTGCTCGCCGTGATGACCCTCGACGAGAAGGTCGCGCAGCTCGTCGGCTACTGGCTCGACCAGAACGGCGTCGTCGCCCCCATGCAGGGCGAGATGGCGGCCGTGCAGCAGGGCAGCACCCTGGCGGACATCACCCGCGACGGCATCGGGCAGTTCACCCGCGTCTACGGCACCCGCCCCGTCGAACCCGACGAGCGTGCCGCCTGGCTCTGGGCCGAACAGCGCCGCCTGCAGCGCGAGACCCGGCTCGGGATCCCGGCGCTCGTCCACGAGGAGTGCCTGACCGGGCTCGCCGCGTGGAAGGCCGCGACGTTCCCGACCCCGCTGGCGTGGGGCGCGTCGTTCGACCCGGAGCTCGTCGAGCAGGTCGGCGCCGCGATCGGTGCGTCCATGCGCCAGCTCGGCGTCCACCAGGGGCTCGCACCCGTGCTCGACGTGATCCGTGACCCCCGCTGGGGCCGGGTCGACGAGTGCATCGCCGAGGACCCGTACCTGGTCGGCACGGTCGGCACCGCGTACGTGCGTGGCCTGCAGTCCGCCGGGGTCGACGCGACGCTGAAGCACTTCCTCGGCTACTCGGCGTCGCAGGCGGGGCGGAACCACGCCCCCGTGCACGCCGGGGCCCGCGAGGTCGCCGACGTGTACCTGCCGCCGTTCGAGATGGCGCTGCGCGACGGCGGCGCCCGGAGCGTCATGAACTCGTACGCCGAGATCGACGGCGTGCCCGTCGCGGCGAACGGCGAGCTGCTCACCGACCTGCTCCGCGACCGGCTCGGCTTCGACGGCACCGTCGTCGCGGACTACTTCTCGGTGGCGTTCCTCGAGGTCATGCACGGCATCGCCGCCGACCGTGGCGAGGCCGCGGCGCTGGCGCTCGAGGCCGGCATCGACGTCGAGCTCCCGACCGGTGACGCGTACCTCGCGCCGCTGGTCGAGCGGGTCCGCAGCGGGCAGGTGGACGAGGCACTCGTCGACCGTGCCGTGCTCCGGGTGCTCCGGCAAAAGGAGCGGCTCGGCCTGCTCGAACCGGACGCGTTCGCCGAGGACGCCCCCACCGGGATCGACCTCGACACCCCGCTCCACCAGGCACTCGCACGCCAGCTGGCGGCGAAGTCGCTCGTGCTGCTGTCGAACGACAGCGGCACCGCCGGCAGCGGCAGCGCCACCGTCGACAGCGGGACCGCCGATGGCACCACCCCCGTCCTCCCGCTCGCACCGGGGGCCTCCGTCGCCGTCATCGGCCCGAACGCCGACCGCGCCGAGGCCCTGCAGGGCTGCTACTCGTTCGCCAACCACGTGCTCGCCTCGCACCCCGACCTGCCGCTCGGCTTCGCGATCCCGACCGTCCGCGAAGCCGTCGCCCGGGCCCTCGGCCCGGCAGCGGTCCGCTTCGCAGCGGGCTGCGCCGTCACCGGCGACGACCGGGCCGGTTTCGCCGACGCGGTCGCCGTGGCCTCCGCCTCGGACGTCGCGGTGGTCGTCGTCGGCGACCAGGCCGGGCTCTTCGGCCGCGGCACGGTCGGCGAGGGCAACGACACCGAGTCGCTCGACCTGCCCGGCGTGCAGCGTGAGCTGGTCGAGGCCGTCGTCGCGACCGGCACCCCCACCGTGATGGTGCTGCTCACCGGCCGGCCGTACGCGATCGGCTGGGCGCTCGACGGCGACCAGCCGCGCCCTGCCGCGGTCGTGCAGGCGTTCTTCCCGGGGGAGGGCGGCGGGTTGGCGATCGCCGACCTGCTGACCGGCGCGGCCTCGCCCTCGGGCCGCCTGCCGCTGTCCTTGCCCCGGTCCGCCGGCGCGCAGCCGTTCACGTACCTGCACCCGCGGCTCGGCGGTCCGTCGGACGTCACCGCCGCCGACTCGACGCCGGTGCGACCGTTCGGCTTCGGCCTCGGCTACACCGACTTCGCCCACGACGAGCTCGTCGTCGACCCGGACGTCCGTTCCGACGGCGTCTTCACCGCGTCGGTGACGGTCCGGAACACCGGGTCCCGTGCCGGCGAGGACGTCGTGCAGCTCTACGGGCACGACGTGCACGGCAGCGTCACCAGGCCCGAGGTGCAGCTCCTCGGCTACGCGCGGGTCGCGCTCGCCGCGGGGGAGTCCGCGCGGGTCCGCTTCCGCGTCCCGGTGCAGCGCTTCGCGTTCACCGACCGTCGGATGCGCAAGGTGGTCGAACCCGGCGACGTGCAGGTCTGGGTCGCGTCGCACGCGGCGGCGTCCCGGCCGGGAGGCCCGGTGGCAGCGGGTGGGATCGTCGCCTCGGGCGACGGGCCGGTCCGACACCCCGTCCCCGGCACCGCCACGGCGCGCGCCACCGTCGCGGTCACCGGCTCGGTGCACGAGGTCACCCTCGACGACCCCCGCCTGGTGGAGTGGTCGCTCGTCTGACCTGGTGACGGACCACGCGCCCTGGGCGTGACCGGGTGACGGACGGGAGGCGCGGTGCGGGCTCGCACCGCGCCTCCTGTCCGTCAGCGGGTCGGGATCACCCGACCGGTTCGATCCGGTCGGACAGGTCCAGCGACCAGACGGCGACGCCCGTCAGGCCGAGCCGCTGTGCCAGGGCGACCCGTTCGCGCAGCGAGCGTGCGTCGGACCACCAGAGCACCTCACCGCTCGGCAGGGTCGCGGTCCACTCGCCGACCGTCGCGTCCCACCGGGCGGTCGCGCCCGCCTTCCGGACCCGGAGCCGGGCCTGGGCGTCGGAGAGCTGACCGGCCGGGCGCGTGCCCTTCCAGTGGTAGCCGTACCCGGCCACACCGAGCACGATCTGGTCGGCGGGAGCGAGGGTCGCGAGTGCACGGGCGGCCTTCGACGACCACGCGAGCGACCCGACCGGACCGGGTGTGTCCGGCTCCCAGGGGCCGTGCTGGTCGTAGGCCATGAGCGTCAGGTGGTCGAGCGGGGCGCGGAGGGCGCGCACGTCGTAGCCGAGGCGGGCGTACCCGGCGGCGGTGGTCGACGCGGACAGGGCGATGTCGAGCCGGACGTCGTCGCCGACGGCGGCCCGGAGCTCCCGGGCGAAGGCGGTGAGACCGGACTTCTCGGCCGGGGTCAGCGCCTCGAGGTCGATCATGACCGAGTCCCAGCCGCCCGTGGCCACGTCGGCGGCGAGCGACCTGACGACCCGGGCGCGGTTCGCGGGCGAGGTCAGGAGCTTCCGCGCGATCGGCTCGCTGAAGTCCCCGTCGGCCTCGGAGTAGTTGCTGACGAGCAGCTGCGCGGTGAGCCCGTTGGCGTGTGCCCGGTTGCGCTGGGCCTTGGCGGCGCGCGACGGTGCGGTGACCTTCGTGCCCGTGCGGTTCACCAGCAGCCCGTCGACGCCGACCACGTCCATCGCCGTGGCGTTCGCGTCCACCAGGGCGGTGTCGGCGTTCTCGGGCTGGAAGCCGGTCACGTCGAACCCGTCGGCCCGGGCGGCGGTCGGGGCCGTGCAGCCGGCGAGTGCGAGTCCGGCGGTGAGCGCGGCGGCGAGCAGCGCGGAGCGGCGTCGACGCGGGGTGGTGGTCACGGGGTGGGACATCCTGTCGTTCGTGCCCGGTCGGGGCGCGTCGTCAGCGCTCCGGTCAGGACGCGCTGATGGTCGTGGTGGGTCGTGCCGGTGGGGCGCCGGCGACGTCGTCGGCGGAGACCGGCCCCTCGGCGTCCGTCGGTTCCGGGCTCAGGACGAGGCCGGAGCCGCTCGCCGCGCTGGCGTAGAGCTCGTCGAGCCACGAGCGGTTCACGCTCGGAGACCTGCCGCCGGCGAACTTGAAGTGCAGTCCACAGTACGGGTGGATCCAGATGCTGCTGCGGCCGCCCCCGACGGCGGGGTCGTCCTTCCACGAGAACACGAAGCTCTCCCCGCGGCGGATGAGGTTCACGATGACGATCTGCAGGTGCGTGAGCGCACGGTCGTCGAGGCGGAGCTCGAGGGGTTGCGAGTCGTAGATGAGCTGGCCCATGGCGCTGCCTTCCGTTTGCCGGGGCCCGCCGCACGTGCTGGGCCCGCGAGGTCCATCCTCCCCCGGTTCCTCGATCCCTGGCGCTTTTCGTCCATCGACGGCGCGATCAGTCCCGTTCCGAGCCGGTGGCCGACGGTGGGACGGCCGGTGCCGACCACGGCGGGAGCTCGGCCGACGGGTACCCGCCGTGCTCGTCCGGCGCCCGCAGCATCGGGTTGACCGCACGCAGCCGGATGCCGGAGGTGTCCCCGGCGGCCCCGCGGACGGCGTTCGCCAGCAGGAACGCGACGACGTCCGCCGTGCTGCCGTCGGGGTCGTAGCCGTGCCAGGGGCGGTCGTCGCCCTGGGCACGGCGCAGGGCATGGGCGAAGGTCGCGTCGGCGTCGTCGACCTCCACCTCGCAGTCGAGCACGATCCGGAAGCGTGATCCCTCGCCCGGGGACCCGGCGAGGTCCGACGTGGCGCGGGGGTCCGGGTCCTCCGGGTCGAACGACCGGAGCGCCGCGGACGGTGCGGTGCCGAACGCGGCGCGGTACTCGGCCGCCATCCGACCGGCGTTGCTGAAGTGCCAGTGCTTGGCGACGTCCGCGATGGTGCGACGGTCGGCCGGTGTCATCGACAGCAGGTCGCGGCGGACGCCCTCGAGTCGCACCCCGCGCAGGTACGACGCGGGTGAGGTCTGCAGCTCCCGCCGGAACGCGCTCTGCAGGCCGCGGGTCGACAGGTGTGCGGCGGCGGCGATGTCCGGTACGGAGATCGCTTCGCGGGCGTGGGCGTGCACGAACCGCAGCGCCTCGTGCACGGTGCGCGACAGCCGTGCTCCGCCGTGCTCGGGACCACTCGCCGTGGTCGGTGCCTGGTCCATACGTGGAGGGTACGAGTCGGTCGGGCCGATCGGCCTCCGACGCCACGACGCCGCCGTTATCCGGCGTGCGCGGATGTGGATCGCACCCGTTCGGGGGCCATTGTGGACCCCGGTGAGGGCGCTTATCGTCCAAGAGGTACTCAAACTGTCCCCCTCCGAACAGGGTCGGAGGCACGGGGACAGATCGGAGGATCTGATGAGTGGTTACGAGCGTGCACCGGGGGTCGCCCCGGTCCACATCACCTCCTACCGGGCTCGGGCACGCGCTGCCCGACGCGGGTGGATCGTGCAGTCCGAGGACGACATCGACCGCGAGCGGTTCACCTTCGCGGACCTCCGCGCCCGGCGAGGATCGGGCCAGTGAGCAGCGACACCGTCCCGCGGGTCGCCGTCGGCGACGCGCCCCGGACCGCCGAGCGGTGCGGCCGGACCACCGCGGACGCGGTCCGGACGGTGCGTGCCGTGTACGACGGTCGCGACGTCCGGTTCGCCCCCACCGACCGGTTCGCGTTCCGCCACCGGACGGTGCGCCACCACAACGTCGCGCTGCTGTCGTCGGCGGTGTCGACCGCCGCCGCCGCCTCGTTCACGCCGGACGGCACGCCGGTGCTGGCGTGGTCGACCGCGGGGTGCCTGCGGGTCGACGACGACGCGCCCGCCCGGCCCGGTGTGCCGGTGCTCCTGCCGACGGACCGGCCGTTCACGCTGCTCGTGCCGGCGGGGACCGTCCAGGTCCTGCGGGTCGACCGCGGATTCCTCGACGCCGTCAACGGGGTCGTGTTCGACCACCGCTTCGCCGGCCGACTGCGATCCCGCCCGGCCGAGGCCGAGGTGTCCCACCTGCTCGCCCGCATCGACGCGGTCGCCGTCAACGCACTGCACCCCGACCGCAACCCGGGCGGGCACCTGTCGGCACAGGTGCTGCTGGCCGAGTCGGTGCTGCGGGCCTTCGGCGGGACGGACGCCGAACCCGACGCATCGCCGGTCCGCCGGACGGTGAACACCGTGCAGCTCGCACAGGCCTGGCTCGCGGAGCACTGCGACCGGCCGCTCCAGCTCGCGGACGTCTGCGGGGCCGTCGGGGTCAGCTCCCGCACGCTGCAGGAGAACTTCGTGCAGCACGTCGGCGTGAGCCCCATGACGTACCTGCTGCAGGTCCGCCTCGACCGGGTCCGGATCGCGCTCCAGCTCGCCGACTGTGCGCAGACGACGGTGGCCGAGGTCGCGCACCGGTGGGGGTTCCGCCACATGGGGCGGTTCTCGAGCACGTACTTCCAGCGCTTCGACGAGTACCCGAAGAAGACGCTCCAGACGAGCACCTGAGCGCCGATCCGTGCGTACCCGACACCAGCGGCTGATCGGGCTGGCGGAGCGGGTCCTGCTCCACCAGCCGGACGTCGTGCCGGACAGCATCCTGTTCGAGTGGGGCGATCACCGCGGACGCGACTGGGAGCAGACCCTCACCGTGCACTACGACGTCGGTGGCGGGAGCGCCGGCCCCCACCACCGGCACCACTACTTCATCTGACGGAGCGCTGCAGCCGGTCCGCCAGGAACGCCGCCTGACGCTCCCAGTGGCGGAAGCCGCCACCCTCGTGTCCGTTGTACGGGTACACGACGATCTCGCGGTCGGTGGAGCCGAGGGCGTTGAACGCGGCGAAGGTCGTGCGCGGCGGCACGACGTCGTCCATCAGCGCGACCGAGAACAGCGCCGGGGCGGTGATGCCGGCGGCGTGGTTCACCCCGTCCAGGTACGCGGCGGTCGCCCACACGGTGTCGGCCGCGTCGCGGTGGACGGCGAGGTACTGCGCGAGCTCCAGGTACGGCCCGCCGACCGCGACGTCGGTGCCGTTCCGCCAGTCGGCCAGGAACGCCACGTCGGGCAGCACCGCGGCGACCGGTCCGACGTGTGCCTCGACCAGGGCCGCTGCGGCGATCGTGATGCCGCCGCCCTGGCTGCCGCCGGTCAGGGCGATGCGCTCGGGGTCGATCCCGGGCAGCGTGCGCACCGCCTCCACGAGTCGCACGGCGTCGGTGTAGACGCGGCGGTAGTAGTGGTCGGCGGGCGAGCCGATGCCGCTCGTCATCCAGCCGCTGGCGTGCGGTGCGGAGCCGTGCGGGTCCGGGGTGTCGCCGCCGGCCCACCCGGAGCCCTGGCCGCGGGTGTCCATCACCACGTGCACGTACCCGGCGAGGGCCCAGTGCACGCGCTCGCCCGGCCGACCACGGCCACCGCCGTAGCCGAGGAACTCGACGACGACCGGCAGCGCGCCCGGGTCGTCGGTCACGGGACGGTTGACCCACGCCCGCACCGGGTCACCGGCGAACCCGGGGAACGTCAGGTCCTCGACGACGAGCCCGGTCACCGGGGTCTCGGCCGGCACGAGGGTCACCTCGACGCCCTCGCCCGCGGTCCGGGCGGCGGCGATCGTGTCCGCCCAGAAGGCGTCGAAGTCAGCGGGACGACGGACGTCCGAGCGGTGGGCGCGGAGCGCGTCGAGGGGCAGGTCGGTCAGTGGCATGGGTGTCCTCCGGGGACGATGATGCCCCCGGCGCCCTGGTGGAGGGCGCCGGGGGCGGGGAGTGTCGGATCCGGTGCGTCGGTCAGCGCGCCGCGGCGCGGTACTGCTCGAGCACCTCGGGGTGCGGGTCGGACGGCACGGTGGTCGTCGCGGTGTCCCACGTCGGCAGGGCACCGGTGAGCGCCCACGCGGCCTGCTTCGCAGCACCCGCGGCGACGTACTCGCCGGGCTCGGGCACCAGGACGTCACGGCCGAACACCTGCGCGGCGACGGCGCGGACCGCCGGGTTCCGCGCAGCGCCGCCGATGAGCAGCAACCGCTCGACGGTCACCCCGGTGTCCTGCACCGCGGCCAGTCCGTCGGCGAGGGCGCAGAGCATCCCCTCGACGGCCGCCCGGGCCAGGTGCGCCCGGTCGGTGGTCGCCGGCGTCATGCCGAGCAGCGATGCGGTCGCGTCCGGCCGGTTGGGCGTGCGCTCGCCGACGAAGTACGGCACCAGGACGAGGCCGTCGGCCCCGGCCGGCGCCTGCAGCGCCAGTTCGCCGAGTGCGTCGTGGTCGACGCCGAGCAGGCCGCCGATCACCTCGAGCACGCGGGCCGCGTTGAGCGTCGTGACGATCGGGAGGCGCGACCCGGTCCCGTCGGCGAAGCCCGCCACGGTCCCGCTCGGGTCACGCACCTCGGCGTCGCTGACCCCGAAGACCGTGCCGCTCGTGCCGAGGGACACCGCGACGTCACCCGGGCCGAGACCCAGGCCGAGCGCCGCCCCGGCGTTGTCGCCGAGTCCGGCACCGACGACGAGGCCGGACCGGGCGACCGCGCCGCCGGGCAGCTCGACGTCGGTGGACAGGGTGCCCATCGCCTCGTCGGGAGCGACCACGCGCGGCACGACCACGGCGTCGTCGTCACCCATCGACGCCGGACGCATCGGCCGCCCGAGCGCGAGCTCGAACAGCTCCGGGTCGTACTCGCGGCGCACCGGGTCCCAGTACCCCGTGCCGCTGGCGTCGGACGCATCCGTCGCCAGGGCGTCGAGGTCGGGGCCGAGCGGGCTCTCGTCCGCCGGTCCGTACCCGCGGAGCCGCCACGACAGCCAGTCGTGGGGGAGCGCCACGGCCGCGACGCGGGCCGCGTTCTCGGGCTCCGCGTCGCGGAGCCACCGCAGCTTGGTACCGGTGAACGACGCGACCGGCACCAGCCCCGTCCGGGCGACCCACGCCTCCTGGCCGAGCTCGTCGACCATCTGCGCGGCCGCGTCCGCACTGCGGACGTCGTTCCAGAGCAGGGCGTCGCGGACCACGCGGCCGTCGGCGTCGAGCGCGACCATGCCGTGCTGCTGCCCGGCGATGGCGACGGCACCGACGTCGTCGAGGCCACCGGCGTGTTCCTAGGCTGTTTCCTG
>JGI20283J13201_100058_pt1 | contig 38826 bp, 38 predicted proteins | sample Plalitdecfosmids_FD_13201 | JGI IMG/M metagenome (IMG submission 13201)
GGCTTCGTGTTCGGCGGTTATTCGCTGGACGAAAGGGCCTTGCTGCGCAGTTGCGGCGCCGCCGAGGCGCGCCGCCTGTATCGCCTCACGCTCGATACCTGCGCGCTGATCCGCCGGCGCATCGAGCGCTACGCCATCGACTGCGACGCCACCTACGCCGGCATCTATCTGGCCAACTGGTTCGACGACGACCGCCTGCTGCGCGCGCGGCAGCACCTGCTCGCCGAGCAGTTCGGCGTGGACTGGCGCTTCGTCCACCGCGACGATTTCGCCGGGCTGGCGCGCAGCCGCCGTTATTTTGGCGCGCTGTTCGAGCCGGATGCGTTCCACTTTCATCCGCTGAAATATGCGCAGGGACTGGCCCGCGTGCTGGCGGCCGCCGGCATCAGCGTGCACGAAGGCAGCCGCGTGACCTCGCTATCACGCGATGCGACGCATGGCTGGCGCGTGACGACGGCCGGCGGCACCGTGCGCGCCCGCGATGTCGTCCTGTGCGGCGGCGGCTACCTGGGACGGCTGCATCCGCCACTGGCCGGCGCCACGCTGCCTGTCGCGACCTATGTAATGGTCACCGAACCGCTGGGCGCGCGCATCAACGATGTACTGGCCACACGCGCCGCCATCTACGACACCCGCTTCGCCTTCGACTACTATCGCCCGCTGCCCGACACCCGCCTGCTGTGGGGCGGGCGCATTTCCGTGCGCGACCGCGCGGCCGGCGCCGTGACGCGGCTGCTGGTCGCCGACCTGCTGAAGGTCTATCCGCAACTGGCCGGCGTGCGCATCGAGCATGCGTGGAGCGGCATGATGAGTTACGGCCGCCACCAGATGCCGCAGATCGGCCGTTGCAGCGACGGTCCGTGGTTCGGCAGCGGCTTCGGCGGCCACGGCGTGGCGCCCACCACCTTGTGCGGCGAGCTGCTGGCCCAGGCCCTGCTGGGCGCCCCGGCGGAGCTGGCGCGGTTCTCCCGCTGGGGCCTGGCGCGCACCGGCGGGGCGGCCGGGCTGGGCGCCGCACAGCTGGCCTACTGGTACCGCAGCCTGCAGGATCGCTGGCGCCAGCGGCGCTGATGCGGCTGCGGACGCGGCTGCCGATGCGAAGCACGCCCCGGAATGGTAAAATTGCAGGTTAATTGAAACTATTGCTCGAGGGCTCATCAGTGCTATCCACCGCTAACATCACCATGCAGTTCGGCGTCAAGCCGCTGTTCGAGAACATCTCCGTCAAGTTCGGCGACGGCAACCGCTACGGCCTGATCGGCGCGAACGGCTGCGGCAAGTCCACGTTCATGAAGATCCTGGGCGGCGACCTGGAACCGTCCGGCGGCAACGTCATGCTGGACGTGAACGAGCGCCTGGGTAAACTGCGCCAGGACCAGTTCGCATACGAAGAGATGCGCGTGCTGGACGTCGTCATGATGGGCCACACGGAAATGTGGGCCGCCATCCAGGAGCGCGATGCGATCTACGCGAACCCGGAAGCGACCGACGACGACTACATGAAAGCGGCCGACCTGGAAGGCAAGGTCTCCGAATACGACGGCTACACGGCCGAAGCGCGCGCCGGCGAACTGCTTCTGGGTGCCGGTGTCGACATCGAACTGCATAAAGGCCCGATGAGCGCCGTGGCGCCCGGCTGGAAGCTGCGCGTGCTGCTGGCGCAGGCGCTGTTCTCGAATCCGGACATCCTGCTGCTCGACGAACCGACCAATAACCTGGACATCAACACGATCCGCTGGCTGGAAGATGTGCTGAACCAGCGCAATTCGACGATGATCATCATCTCCCACGATCGCCACTTCCTGAACCAGGTGTGCACCCACGTGGCCGATATGGATTACGGCACGCTGAAGATCTATCCGGGCAATTACGACGACTACATGCTGGCGTCCACGCAGGCCCGCAACCAGCAGCTGGCCAACAACGCGAAAGCCAAGGACAAGGTCGCCGAGCTGCAGGACTTCGTGCGCCGCTTCTCGGCCAACAAGTCGAAGGCGCGCCAGGCCACGTCGCGCGCCAAGATGATCGACAAGATCAAGGTCGAAGACATCAAACCGTCTTCCCGCGCCTACCCGTTCGTGCGCTTCGAAGGCGAGAAGAAGCTGCACCGCCTGGCCGTCGAGGTGGACAGCATCTCGAAAACCTACGACAAGACGTTGTTCAAGAACTTCTCGATCATGGTCGAAGCGGGTGAACGCGTCGCGATCATCGGTGCCAACGGCGCCGGCAAGACCACGATGCTGCGCTGTATCGCCGGCGACATCGCGAAACTGCAGCCGGATACGGGCTTCGTCAAGTGGGCGGAAAACGCCAACGTGGGCTACATGCCGCAGGATCCGACGGAAGATTTCGCCACCGATGCGAACCTGACGGACTGGATGGGCAAATGGACCAAGGAAGGCGACGACGACCAGGCCGTCCGTTCCATCCTGGGCCGCCTGCTGTTCGGCGGCGACGAAGTGAAGAAGGCCGTGCGCGTGCTGTCCGGCGGCGAGAAGGGCCGCATGATGTACGGCAAGCTGATGCTGGGCCGTCACAATGTGCTGCTGCTCGATGAGCCGACCAACCACATGGACATGGAATCGATCGAGTCGCTGAACATCGCGCTGGACAAGTACGCCGGCACGCTGGTGTTCGTGTCGCACGACCGCGAATTCGTGTCGTCGCTGGCCAACCGCATCATCGAGATCAAGGAAAACGAAGTGGTCGATTTCCGCGGCAACTACGAAGAGTACCTGACCAGCCAGGGCATCAACTAATCCTTTGCAAACTGCGCGAGCGATGAACACCATAGCCATTTCGGTAGACACCCCGGTGAAAACCGTCGAATACGAGAAGCCCCTGCTGGACGACAACCAGCAGGGCGGCAGCTGCGTGGCCCATGCGTGGGCGCGCACGCCGGCGCCCGTGCCGGCCGATGAAAAGATCCTGCTGAAGGAGCGCATCCGCACCTTGCTGCGCGAGCGCGGCGCCGTGCTGGTCGCCCATTACTATGTCGACGCCGACCTGCAGGACCTGGCCGAGGAAACGGGCGGCTGCGTGTCCGATTCGCTGGAGATGGCCCGCTTCGGCCGCGATCATCCGGCCAAAACGCTGGTCGTCGCCGGCGTGAAATTCATGGGCGAGACGGCGAAGATCCTGTCGCCGGAAAAAACCATCCTGATGCCGGACCTGGATGCAACCTGCTCGCTGGACCTGGGTTGCGATCCGGACGAATTCGCGGCCTTCTGCGACCAGCATCCGGACCGCACCGTCGTCGTCTACGCCAACACCAGCGCCGCCGTGAAAGCGCGGGCCGACTGGATGGTGACGTCGTCGATCGGGCTCGACATCGTCAAACACCTGCACGAACAGGGCAAGAAAATCCTGTGGGCGCCCGACAAGCACCTGGGCGGCTACATCCAGAAGCAGACGGGCGCCGACATGCTGCTGTGGCAGGGCTCCTGCCTCGTCCACGACGAGTTCAAGGGCATCGAGCTGGACTTGTTGAAGGCGGAATATCCGGACGCGAAAGTGCTGGTGCACCCGGAGTCGCCGGCCAATGTGGTGGAGCAGGCGGACGTCGTCGGTTCCACCTCGCAGCTGATCGCTGCGGCCGTCGCATTGCCGGCCACGCACTTCATCGTCGCCACCGACAACGGCATCCTGCACAAGATGCGCAATGCGGCACCGACCAAGACGTTCATCGAAGCGCCAACGGCCGGCAACAGCGCGACGTGCAAGAGTTGCGCGCACTGCCCGTGGATGGCGATGAACGGCCTGCGCAACCTGATCGACGTGCTGGAAAACCTGGGCAACGAGATCCATGTCGATCCGGCCGTGGGCGTCCAGGCCAAAGTGTCGATCGACCGCATGCTGGACTTCGCCGCGGCGAAGAAGGCCAATGTGGCACCCGGTGCCGACCTGGCGCAGGAAGCCAAACTGTTCAACGGTATCGGACCGGCATGAGGACCGCATCTTGAGTACATTACTGAATCCTTACGCGCCGTTCGATGCGGCGCTGACGAAGGCATTTGAAACCAATCTGCTGCAGGCGCTGCTGGAAGACGTCGGCACGGGCGACCTGACGGGCAAGCTGGTACCCGAGGCGGGCCGTTCCGCCGCCCGCGTGATCGTCCGCGAAGACGCCGTGCTGTGCGGCGCGCCGTGGTTCGAGGGCATCATGCACGCGATCGATTCGACCATCGGCATCGAATGGCATTACGCCGAAGGCGACGCGATGGCGGCCGATACGCCCGTCTGCACGCTGGTCGGTTCGTCGCGCAAGATCCTCACCGCCGAACGCTCGGCGCTGAATTTCCTGCAACTGCTGTCCGGCGTGGCGACGGCGACGCGCCGCTACGTGAAGCTGATCGAAGGCACGCAGGCCGCCATCCTCGACACGCGCAAGACGCTGCCCGGCCTGCGGCTGGCGCAGAAGTACGCGGTGCGCGTCGGCGGCGGCCAGAACCAGCGCCTGGCGCTGTACGACGGCATCCTGATCAAGGAAAACCATATCGCCGCCGCCGGCGGCATCACGGCCGCGCTGGTGGCGGCAAAGCGGGTCGATGCGAAAGTGTCGATCCAGGTGGAAGTGGAAAGCCTGGCCGAACTGGACGAAGCGCTGGCCGCCGGAGCCACGTCGGTCCTGCTGGATAATTTTGCGCTGGAGACGATGCGCGAAGCGGTGCAGGTGAACCGCGGCCGTGCGCTGCTGGAAGCTTCCGGCGGCATCAATTTCGACACCGTGCGGGCGATTGCCGAAACGGGCGTGCACCGGATTTCGATCGGCGCGCTGACCAAGGATATCCGCGCCACCGATTATTCGCTGCGGATCATCGGCGACGCCTGAATTGGTTCGGGGACAGGCACTTAATTCGGGCTCCGCCCGAATTAAGTGCCTGTCCCGGTGTTATTTCGACTTTGCCTGTCAGGTCAATTCCCCCGCAAAGTCAAGAACAGTGTTGGCTGCGCCGGGGACTGTCCCTGCAAGGGACTGTCCCCTCAGTTGTTTTTCTGCCAGCGAACCGGCAACATCAAAGTCAGATGCAGAACAGGGGACAGTCCCTTGTGGGGACAGTCCCCGCCATCATCAGTCGCCGGCGTAGATATCCCGGTCCTTCGTCTCCGGCACGAAGATCGCGCCGATAACCAGCGTGACCAGCGCGATCACGATCGGATACCACAGCCCGTAGTAGATATCGCCCTTGAACGCGACCAGTGCGAACACCGTGGTCGGCAGCAGGCCGCCGAACCAGCCGTTACCGATGTGATAAGGCAGCGACATCGACGTGTAGCGGATCCGCGTCGGGAACATCTCGACCAGCATCGCGGCGATCGGGCCGTAGACCATCGTCACGTACAGCACCAGGATGAACAGCAGCAGCACCATCATCGGCTTGTTGATCTGATCGGGATCGGCCTTGGCCGGGTAGCCCGCTTCCTTGATCGCGCCGGCCACTTCCTTCTTGAACGCGGTTTCCTTTTCTTTCGAGCCGGCGTCGAAGTTCAGGCCATCGCCCGTCATCACGGCGTTGAACGACGTCACTTCCTTACCGCCCACCATGATCTTCGCCACCGAACCGGCCGGTGCATCCTGGCGGGTGTAGTTGACGGACGAGGCGGACAGCGTGCCCGTCGCGATATCGCAGGACGACGGGAATTTCTTGGTGCCCGTCAGGTTGAACTGGAAGTGGCAGGTGGCCGGATCGGCGACGACGACGACAGGCGAATTGGCCAGTGCGGATTCCAGCTGCGGGTTGCCGAAGTGGGTCAGGCCCTTGAACAGGGGGAAGTAGGTCGCGGCAGCGATCAGGCAGCCGCCCAGGATGATCCATTTGCGGCCGATGCGGTCGGACAGCGCGCCGAACACGATGAAGAACGGCGTGGCCAGCAGCAGGGCGATGGCGATCAGGATGTTGGCCGTGGCCAGTTCGATCTTCAGCGTCTGCTGCATGAAGAACAGCGCGTAGAACTGGCCGGTGTACCAGACCACGGCCTGGCCCATCGTCAGGCCGATCAGCGCGAGGATGACGACCTTCATGTTCTTCCACTGGCCGAACGCTTCGGACAGCGGTGCCTTCGACGTCTTGCCTTCCGCCTTCATCTTGGCGAAGGCCGGCGATTCGTGCATCGACATGCGGATCCACACGGAGACGCCCAGCAGCAGCACGGAGACGAGGAACGGAATGCGCCAGCCCCAGGCCGCGAACTCTTCTTCGCCGACGGCCAGGCGGGTACCCAGGATCACCAGCAGCGACAGGAACAGGCCCATCGTGGCGGTGGTCTGGATCCACGACGTGAACAGGCCGCGCTTGCCTTCCGGCGCGTGTTCCGCGACGTAGGTGGCGGCACCGCCGTATTCGCCGCCCAGCGCCAGGCCTTGCAGGATGCGCAGCGTGACGAGGATGATCGGCGCCGCGATGCCGATCGACGCATGGCCGGGCAGCAGGCCGACGATGAACGTCGAGAAGCCCATGATCAGGATCGTCACGAGGAAGGTGTACTTACGGCCGATCATGTCGCCCAGGCGGCCGAACACGATGGCGCCGAACGGACGGACGATGAAGCCGGCGGCAAACGCCAGCAGCGCGAAGATGAAGGTGGTGGTCGGGTCGCCGATGAAGAACTGCTTGGCGATGATGGCTGCGAGCGAGCCGTACAGATAGAAGTCGTACCATTCGAAGACGGTGCCGAGCGACGAGGCGAAGATGACTTTCTTCTCTTCCTTTGTCATCGGGGTCGATTTTTTGCTGCCCAGGTTCCGCGGATCCGCGGTGCCGGATGTAATTGCCATGATGGTTGTCTCCAATTTTAGAATTGCGCCATCCGGAGTCTCGTGGTCGATCTCCGGTTATTGATTTGGCACGATGGAGTGTGGGCGCCGAACCTTACGTCATGCTTGCTCCAAACTTACCTGAAACTTACAGGTCGAAGATCGACCGACCGGGCGGGGTCGTGCCTCATCGGCATCGGTATGCTATCCTCGCCGCCTTGCCGACCATGCAGACCAGGAACAACCATGATCAAGCACATCGTGATGTGGCAGTTGAAGGACCAGGCCGAAGGCGCCGACAAGGCCGCCAACGCCCGCAAACTGAAAGAACTGCTGGAGGCGTGCCGCGGCATCTCGCCCGGCATGCTGAAGCTGGAAGTGGGCCTGGCGCAGCCGGGCCTGGAAGCGACCTACGACGTGGTGCTGTACTCCGAGTTCGCCGACCAGGCTGCGCTGCAGGCTTACCTGGACCACCCGCAGCACCTGGCGCTCAAGCCGTTCGTCGCCGCCGTGCGCGATGGCCGGCAGTGCATGGACTACGAGGTGTAAGGTGGCGAGCGTCCAGGATCTGTTCAGCCTGAAGGGCAGGACGGCGCTGGTGACGGGCGGTTCGCGCGGCCTGGGCCTGCAGATGGCGCTGGCACTGGGCGAGCAGGGCGCCACAGTCGTCGTCAGCGCCCGCAAGCAGGCGGAGCTCGACGAGGCGGTCGCCACGCTGGCCGCACAGGGCATCGTCGCGTATGCGATCGCGGCCGACCTGGCCGATCCCGACGCGGCCGATGCGCTGACCATCGCCGCGCTGGAAAAGCTGGGGCACATCGACATCCTCGTCAACAACGCGGGCGCCAGTTGGGGCGCACCGGCGGAAGACATGCCGCTGGATGCGTGGGACAGGGTGATGAACCTGAACGTGCGCGGCGTGTTCCTGCTGACGCAGGCCGTGGGCCGCCGGTCGATGATTCCGCGCCGCGCCGGCCGCATCGTCAACATCGCGTCGATCGCCGGCCTGGCCGGTAATCCGCCCGGCACGATGAAGACGCTGGCCTACAATACGTCGAAGGGCGCCATCGTCAATTTCACCCGCACGCTGGCGGGCGAGTGGGGCGAGTATGGCATCAACGTGAACGCGATCGCGCCGGGATTCTTCCCGTCGAAAATGACGCATGGGCTGCTGAAGACGATGGGCGACCGGCTGGCTGCGGACGCGCCGCTGGCCCGGCTGGGCGGCGACGAGGACCTGAAGGGCGCCGTGGTGCTGTTCGCTTCCGACGCCGGGCGGCATATCACCGGGCAGATATTGGCGATCGACGGCGGCGTGTCGGCTGTTTGAAATAACCGGGGACTGAACACCGGGGACAGGCACTTAACTCGAGCGGAGCTCGAGTCAAGTGCCTGTCCCCGAACTATCGAGGTACATCGAATGAACACCTACCAAAGAATCGTGCTGGCCTCCCGCCCGCGCGGCGAAGTCACTCCCGACAACTTCCGTCTCGAAACGGCCGAAGTCCCCGCGCTGGCCGACGGCCAGCTGCTGGTCCGCACCCATTACCTGTCGCTGGACCCGTATATGCGGGGCCGCATGAGCGAGGCGAAAACCTACGCCGCCTCGCAGCAGCTGGGCGAGACGATGATCGGCGGGACGGTCGGCGAAGTGGTCGCGTCGCAGCATCCGAAATACCCCGTCGGCACCTTTGTCGCCGGCATGAACGGCTGGGCCGAGTTGGGTGTGTCGGACGGCGCCGGCCTGCGCAAGCTGAATACGTCGACGATTCCACTGTCGGCGCACCTGGGCGCGGTGGGCATGCCGGGCATGACGGCATGGTATGGCCTGAACCGCATCATGAACGTGAAGCCCGGCGAGACGGTGTGCGTGTCGGCCGCCAGCGGCGCCGTGGGCAGCGTGGTCGGCCAGCTGGCAAAGCTGAAGGGCTGCCGCGTGGTCGGCATTGCCGGCGGCCTCGAAAAATGCGCGTACGTGGTCGATGAACTGGGTTTCGATGCCTGCGTCGACTACAAGGCCGGGCAGCTGCGCGACGACCTGAAGGCAGCTGCGCCCGGCGGCATCGATGCGATCTTCGAGAACGTCGGCGGCGACGTATTCGATGCGGCGCTGGCGCGTACCAACGCGTTTGCCCGCGTGGCGCTGTGCGGCATGATCGCCGGCTACAATGGCGAGGACATCCCGCTGCGCAGCGCCCGCCTGCTGCTGACCAACCGGATCGCGCTGCGCGGCTTCATCGTCACCGAGCATCTCGACGAGTGGCCGGCGGGGCTGGCCGAGCTGGGCGCGCTGGTGGCGTCGGGTCAGCTGAAGTACCGCGAGACGGTGGCGCAGGGGCTGGCAGCAGCGCCCGAAGCGTTCATCGGCCTGCTGAAGGGCCGCAACTTCGGGAAACAGCTGGTCAGTCTTCTCTAGGCTACAATCCGCCCATGACGACTACCATCACGACACTCAGCATCCGCTACGGCGATTGGGCCACGCTGGCCACCGACGCCTCGACCATCCGCATTGAAGTTTTCGTGCAGGAACAGCACGTGCCGCCCGAACTGGAAATGGACGCCAACGACGCCGTCTGCCTGCACGCCGTCGCCTACGATGCCGCCGGTACGCCCGTCGGCACGGGCCGCCTGCTGCCGGACGGGCATATCGGCCGGATGGCCGTGCGCCAGGCGCAGCGGGGCACCGGCGTCGGCAGCGCGCTGCTGCGCGGCCTGATGGCGCAGGCGCGCGATCGGGGGCACCGCGAAGTGATCCTGTCCGCGCAGATTCATGCATCGGCGTTTTATCTGGCGCATGGGTTCAGCCAGGTTGGCGTGGAGTTTCATGAGGCGGGGATTCCGCATATCGAGATGCGGCACGCGTTTTAGGATACGTCGAGGGGACAGGCACTTAACTCGGGCGCAGCCCGAGTTAAGTGCCTGTCCCCGGTTTTGCATTACGTGCCTGTCCCCGGTGCCAACTCCCCGCACCGCGCCGCCAGCAACCCATGCAACTGCCGCACAGCCGGCGAAAACTGCTTGCGGTGCGGGCAGATCAGCTGCAGTGGCGCCGCTTCGCCCGCTTGCTCCGGCAGCACCACCCGCAGCCGGCCCCCCTGCACGTCGCCGCTGACGTCCAGCCACGATTTATACGCAATCCCTTCGCCGGCAATCGCCCAGCGGCGCACGATGTCCGCATCGTCGCTGGCCAGCGGCCCCTTCACCTGCACCGTCCGGCGCCCTTTCGCGACCGGGAACACCCACTTGTCGTACAGCCGCCCCTGCAGATGCCATAGCAGACAGGAGTGCTGCGCCAGCTCGTCGAGCGTGGCCGGGCTCCCGCATTGTTCCAGGTAGCCGGGCGACGCGACCAGCACTCGCCGATTATCGGGCGCCACCGGCAGCGCGACGAAGCTGGCGTCATCCACCTGGCCGTAGCGCAGCGCGATGTCGACGGGGTCGCGGAACACGTCCGTCACGTGGTCGGAAAATTGCACGCGCAGCTCCAGCTTCGGGTGCTGGCGGCGAAACGCCGTCAGCCATGGCAGCAGCACGTTGCGGCCGAAGTCGGACGGCGCCGCGATCAGCAGCGTGCCGCCCAGCGCGTCGTCGTCGCGGTGCAATTCGTCGCGGCCATTGTGCAGCAGGTCCAGCGCGTCGCGCGCATAGGGCAGGTAGCGCTCGCCCTCGTCGGTCAGGCGCAGGCTGCGCGTGGAGCGGGCAAACAGGCGGATGTCCAGGTCCCGCTCCAGCCGCATGATGGCGGCGCTGACCTGGCCGGGCAGCAGGTTCGCCTCCCTTGCCGCGCGGGTAAAACTGCCGCAGGCGGCCGTGCGGACAAACAGGGCAAGGTCGTCGAAACGGACCATTTTCTCTCGGCGTGTGAAAGTGATACTCGATTATGCATCTTTTTCTGTTGCCAGGCTTGCCCCATCATCCGTTCATTACCACTCATTCGAAGGAAACAGCATGAAAGCGATTGTCTATACCCAGCATGGCCTGCCGATCGACAACCCGGACGCGCTGGTCGAGATGGAGCTGCCCGATCCGGTGCCGGGTCCGCGCGACCTGCTGGTGCGCGTGCAGGCCGTGTCCGTCAATCCCGTCGACACGAAGGTGCGCAGGGGTTCGGCCGTCACGGCGCCCCGCGTGCTGGGCTGGGATGCGGCCGGCATCGTCGAGTCGGTGGGCAGCGAAGTCACCGCCTTCAAGGCCGGCGACGCGGTGTACTACGCCGGCTCGCTGACCCGCCCCGGCTCGTACAGCGAACTGCACCTGGTCGACGAACGCATCGCCGGCCACAAGCCCGCGTCGCTGGACTTCGCCGATGCGGCCGCACTGCCGCTGACGTCGCTGACGGCGTGGGAACTGCTGTTCGACCGCCTCAAAGTGCCGGAGCAGGGCGCCCGCGGCCGCACGCTGGTGATCGTCGGCGCTTCCGGCGGCGTGGGTTCGATCCTGACGCAGCTGGCCAGCAAGCTGACGGGCCTGACCGTCATCGGCACGGCCTCCCGCGCCGAGACACGCGACTGGGTCCGCGCACTGGGCGCCCATCACGTGATCGACCACGCGCAGCCGATGAAGCCGCAGTTGGCGGCGCTGGGCTTCGAGTACGCCGACATCGTCATCAGCCTGACGCACACCGACCAGCACTATGCCGACATCGTCGACATGCTGGCGCCGCAGGGCCAGCTCGCGCTGATCGACGATCCGGCCACGCTGGACGCAATGCCGCTGAAGCGCAAGAGCATTTCGCTGCACTGGGAACTGATGTTCACCCGCTCGATGTACGAGACGGCGGACATGGTGCGCCAGCGCGAGATCCTCGACCGCGTCGCCGCGCTGGTCGACCTGGGCGCGCTGCGCACGACGGTGGGCGAGCGGATCGGCAAGATCGACGCGGCCAACCTGCGCCGCGCCCACGCCATCATCGAGAGCAACAAGGCGCGCGGCAAGCTCGTGCTGGCCGGCTTTTAACGGGAGGCCAGCATGAAGACATTCACTTTGACGGTCATGACGGCGGCCATGTTTGCCGGCACGGTCGCCCACGCCGCACCGGCCGTGCCCACCGTCGGCAAGCTGGAACAGGTGGCGACCTTCCATGACGCGATGCCGACCGGCGTCACCGTCACCGAAGGGGGCCGCATCTTCGTCAACTTCCCCCGCTGGGGCGACGACGTGCCGTTCACCGTGGCCGAACTGCGCGACGGCAAACCGGTGCCGTACCCGGATGCCGCATTCAACGTGGCGAACCCGGCCGACCCGGCAGCGGGCCTGATCAGCGTGCAGAGCGTGGTGGCCGACGGCCGCGGCCGCGTGTGGCTGCTCGACACGGCGGCGCCGGGCTTTGCCGCACCGAAGGCGGGCGGCGCGAAGCTGGTGGCCGTCGACCTGGCGACCGACAAGGTCGTCAAGACGGTCGTGTTCCCGGCCGACGTCGTGCTGAAGTCCACGTACGTGAACGATATGCGCTTCGATTTCCGCACCGGCGCGGAAGGCGTGGCGTACGTGACGGATTCCTCGCTGTCCGGCCCCGGCGCGATCATCGTGCTGGATCTTGCCACCGGCCGTGCCGTGCGGCGCCTGAACGGCCATGCGACCACGTCGCCGGAACGGGGTTTCGCGCCCGTCGTCGAAGGCAAGCCGCTGCTGGCCGACGGCAAACCGTTCAACGTGGCCTCCGACGGCATCGCGTTGTCACCGGACGGCGCGACATTGTATTATTCGGCGCTCACCGGCCGTCACCTGTACTCGGTGCCGACGAAGCTGCTGCGCGACCCGTCGGTGACGGAAGCGCAGCTGGCCGCCGCGGTCCGCGACCTGGGCGCGAAAGGCGCGTCGGACGGGCTGGAAGCGGATGCGCAAGGCGCCGTGTACGCGGGCGACTACGAGCACAACGCGATCCGGCAGCTGAAGAAGGATTCAAAGCATTGGCGCACCATCGCGCAGGCGCCGAACCTGCTGTGGCCGGACACGTTCTCCATCGGCCCGGACGGCTACCTGTACGTGATCGCCAACCAGCTGCACCGCCAGGCCGGCTTCAACGGCGGCGTGGACGGCCGCCAGAAACCCTATGAACTGCTGCGCGTGAAGATCGACGCCGCGCCGGCACCCACCCACTAAGGAGAACCGCATGGATATCGTCAGCAAGGCAAAACAGCGCCACACCATCAAGTCGTACGACCGCGAGCGCAAGATTCCCGACGATGTGATCGACCAGCTGCGCGAGCTGCTGCGCGTGGCGCCATCGTCGGTCAATTCGCAGCCTTGGCACTTCGTCGTTGCATCGACAGCCGAAGGCAAGGAGCGTATCGCCAAGGCCGCCGAAGCGGGCTTCCAGTACAACGCGGCGAAGATCCGCGATGCGTCGCACGTGATCGTGCTGGCCACCCGCGTGGCGCCCAGCGAAGAACAACTGGCCGCCGTGCTGGCGCGGGAAGAGTATGACGGCCGCTTCGTCAACGACGCTGCCAAGGCATCGCAGAACGCGGCCCGCCTGTCGTACACCAACCTGCACCGCTTCGGCCAGAAGGACGTGCCGTACTGGTACGAGAAGCAGACCTATCTCGCGCTGGGCACGCTGCTGCTGGGCGCCGCCGCGCTGGACGTGGGCGCCACGCCGATGGAAGGGTTCAATGCGGAAGTGCTGGACCAGGAGCTGGGCCTGCGCGACAAGGGGTTTGCCGCGACGGTGATCGTGTCGCTGGGTTACAGCGGGGCGGAGGATTTCAATGCGAAGCTGCCGAAGTCGCGGCTGGCGGCGGAGGTGGTGTTTACGGACATCTGAAGAACCGGGGACGGACGAGAATAGCCGGGGACACGCCACCGGGGACAGGCACTTAATTCGGGCGAAGCCCGAATTAAGTGCCTGTCCCCGAAGTTGAATTAAGTCGGTCCGCCGAAGCGGCCTGTCCCCGAACTTATTTCACCAGCTCCTCATGCAACACCGCCGGCGCCTCGGCATACAACTTCACCACCGTGGACGTGCGCGTGCCATAGTCCGGCGACTCGATCCGCACGGCCGACAACTGCCGCTCCCGCTCCAGCGGCACGCCCGTCTCGGGCAGGCGCTGGTCCGGCGCCCGCGTCGTATCGGCCAGCATCTCGAAGTACGCATCTTCCGGCGCGCCCAGGCACAGCAGGCTGGCGAATTGCGCCTTGGTTTTCACCACTTTCGGCCAGGTCGAATCGAGCAGCGCGTTCGACAACCCATACACGCCCGGCGGCAAAGGCTGGCCGTTGCGGGGATCGTCGCCGCCCCGGTTGGAAAACCACACCAGTTCCGCGCCGTCGCACAGCACCAGATTGAAGCCGTTGTAGGCCTGGCTGCCGGCGCGGATCTCGTCGACATAGTCGCGCGCGCTCATCGCGCCGGCCAGGAAATTCGCCACCAGCATGCCGCGCGACGGTGCCGACGGGTTGAAGTCCAGCGGCGCGCGGATGTTCGTGATCGCGGCGAAGCGGGAGGGCGCCTTGCCGCACGGTTCGTCCGTCGGCGCCAGGTGCGTGCCGGCGCAACTGGCGCGCAGCGGCGACATGTGGGCGGGCCACTGGGCGTCCGGCCCTTCGGGCACCGTGATGCCCATCCACGTGCCGCCCGCCTTCAGGTCGCGCCCGGCGACGATCTGCGGGTTTTCTTCCCATGCGGCGGCGGGCAGGCTGGGGCGGGCATAGAACTCGTCGCGGTTGGCCGCGGCGATCAGCGGCACGCCGGGCACGACACGCCAGGCGAAAACAATCAGGCACATGACTTCAGGTCCACAAAAACTTCGGTATGGCGCGGGCCGGCCAGCAGCGCCGCAAAACCGGATGCCGCCGCGTGCAGCGCATCCATGAAACCTGCCGGGGCGGCAGGATAGACTTCCATCCACGTCTGCAGGCCGTCATGGCTGCCGGGACGGCGTTTCAGCGCGGCGCTCACGCGGTGCGCGGCGCCCAGTTGCGCCTGCATCGCGGCGACCAGCGGCAATAGCGTGGCCGCAGCGTCGTCGCGTACGCGGTAGTACACGTACAGATCGCCTTCAGACATCCAGCTTGTCCAGCACGTAGGGCAGGGGCAGGAACTGCAGCGCCGGCCCATCGGCCGCGCGGGCATGCACGGCGCCCGCTTCCAGCGCGTCGAGCTTCATCTCGACGAGTGCATCGACGCCGCCGGCACCGTTCGGCGCGGCGTTGACGACCATGCCGCACGGCTGGCCGGGATCGCTGGGGGCGAATACTTCGGTGCCGGCCACCACCGATGCATCGGCAATCGTGGCCAGCGCCGTGCGGCGCTTCAGCTTGCCCAGATACTGGCTGCGGGCGACGATTTCCTGGCCCGGATAGCAGCCCTTCTTGAAATTGACGCCGCCCAGCAGTTCGTAGTTGATCATCTGTGGCACGAACTGTTCCTGCGTGGCGGCAGCGATCACGGGCACGCCCGCATGGATGTCCGTCAAGCGCCACGCCTCGTTGCCGCCGACGACCAGCCGGTCGGCCAGCTCTGGCGCGACCGTGTCGGCCGTTTCCGGCGCCAGCAGCCACAGGTAGCGGGGCGCGCCGAACGCATCGGCCACACGCAGCAGGGTGCCCAGCGGGTGGTCCAGCTTCGTGTACGGGGCGGCGGGCAGCGCATCGAACCACGTCTGCAGCACCGCTTCGCCCAGGCCGCCGCCGATGCCCAGCAGCACGCGGCCGTCGGTGGCGTCGGCTGCCTTCGTCTTCGCGCGCATGACGAACATCGACAGCCGTTTCTGGATTGCCGGCTGGAGATCGCGGGCCACCTGCAGATACACGGACTGCTCGTCCCGCCACATCAGGAAGTTCGCCAGCAGCCGGCCCTTTGGAGAACAGTAGCCGGCCAGCCGCACCTGCTGCGGACCCAGGTGCTCGACATCGTTGGTCAGCTGCGTATGCAGGAACGCGGCCGATTCTTCGCCCGAAAAGGCGATCAGGCCCAGGTCGGTGATGGGCGCGACAAAGCCGGCGGCCAGCGCGGTCGGCGTCGGCGCCGCAGCTTGCGGTGCGAGGATTTGATTCCAGTTGTTCATATATTTGGCTACTTTAGCTACGAAAGCATTATCATTACGGGCTCATTATAGAGATCCCGCGCCGATCGCGCCGGACGGCCCCGAATTCCGGGGGCGTGACGGGTTTGCGTCGATCATTGTGCCGATCATTGCGGCAGGAAAGACCATGGCATTCATAACAAAAACGATAGGACTGGCAGTGCTCGTGGCCGCGGCGGCGGGTGCCGGCTTTGCCTGGTGGGCGAAAGCGCCCATCGTCGCGGAAGGCGACACGATTCCGTTCACGATCAACAAGGGCAGCGGCGCGCATGCGGCCGGCCAGCAGATCGCCGAAGCAGGCGTACCGCTGCAGCCGCTGCTGTTCAACCTGCTGGCCCGTTTCACGGCCAAGAGCGGCAAGCTGAAAGCCGGCTCGTACGAACTGAAACCCGGCACGACGCCGCTGCGCCTGATCGACCAGCTGGTGCGGGGCGAGTTTGCCCAGGAATCGCTGACGATCATCGAAGGGTGGACGTTCCGCCAGATGCGCCAGGCCATCGCCGCCCACCAGGGGCTGAAGCACGACACCGTCAACCTGTCCGACAGCGAGCTGATGCAAAAGCTCGATTCCCGCTACAGCCAGCCGGAAGGCCTGTTCTTCCCCGACACTTACCTGTTTGCCAAGGGCGCGTCGGAACTGCAGATCTACAAGCAGGCGCACACGGCGCTGCTGGCCCACCTGGGCGCCGCGTGGGAACGGCGCGCGCCGAACCTGCCGTACAAGGAGCCTTACGAGGCGCTGACGATGGCGTCGATCGTGGAAAAGGAAACGGGGCAGAAGTCGGAGCGGTCGATGATCTCGGCCGTGTTCGTCAACCGGCTGCGGCTGGGCATGATGCTGCAGACGGACCCCACCGTTATCTACGGCATGGGCGCACGATTCGACGGGAACATCCGCAAGAAGGACCTGGAAACGGACACGCCGTACAATACCTATATGCGAGTCGGCCTGCCGCCAACACCGATCGCGCTGCCCGGCCTGCAGTCGCTGACGGCCGCGCTGGCGCCGGCGCAGACGGGGGCGCTGTATTTCGTCGCGCGCGGTAACGGCACCAGCCATTTTTCCGATAACTTGCCTGAGCACAACCGGGCGGTCAACCAGTTCCAGAGATTACAGAAACAATGAAGCAGGAAGGCAGTCAGTTGAATCCAATGCAGCAGCCACGCGGGAAATTCATCACGTTCGAAGGCATCGACGGCGCCGGCAAGTCCACCCATATCGCGTACGTGGGCGAGCTGGTCGCCGCGCGGGGTGTCGAACTGGTCAGCTCGCGCGAACCGGGCGGCACGCCGCTGGGCGAGAAGCTGCGCGAACTGGTGCTGCATGAAACGATGCACCTGGAAACGGAAGCGCTGCTGGTGTTTGCCAGCCGCCGCGAACACATCGCCCAGGTCATCGAACCGGCGCTGGCGCGGGGCGCGTGGGTCATCTCCGACCGGTTTACCGATGCCAGCTTTGCCTACCAGGGAGGCGGCCGCGGCCTCGACCTGGCCAAGCTGGACACGCTGGCCGACTGGGTGCACCCGGCACTGGCGCCGGACCTGACGCTGCTGTTCGACGTGCCGCTGGAAGTGGCCCGCGCCCGCCTGGATGCAACGCGCCAGCTGGATCGGTTCGAGCAGGAAAAGGCCGACTTCTTCTTCGCCGCGCGCACCGAATACCTGCGCCGCGCCGCGCAGTTTCCGCAACGTTTCCGCGTAATCGATGCCACGCAGACGATCGCCGAGATCCGCGTGGAACTGGCGCACATCATCGGAGCGCTGGCGTGAGCGAAGTGCTGACCAAGCCGATCTATCCGTGGCAGCAGGACGCCTGGACGCAGCTGCAGCAGGTGCGCCAGCGGCTGCCGCACGCGGTGCTGTTCCACGGCCCGGCCGGCATCGGCAAGGCCGACTTCATCGAACATTTTGCCCAGGCGCTGCTGTGCGAGAACGTGCGGCCGGACGGCCACGCGTGCAATGCCTGCGCATCCTGCGGCTGGTTTTCCCAGCAGAGCCACCCGGATTACCGCCGCATCCGCCCCGAAGCATTCGAGGAAGACGGCGGCGACGACGAAGGCGACGACAAGAAGAAAACCAAGTCGCCGTCGAAGGAAATCAAGATCGAGCAGGTGCGCGCGCTGGCCGATTTCATGAACATCTCGACGCACCGGCAGGGCTTGCGCGTGGTGGTGGTGTATCCCGCAGAGGCGCTGAACATGCCGGCATCGAACGCGCTGCTGAAAACGCTGGAAGAGCCGCCGCCGGGCACCGTGTTCCTGCTGTCGTCGAACAGCCTGGACCGGCTGCTGCCGACGATCCTGTCGCGCTGCCGCAAGTTCGCGCTGGCCCTGCCGCCGCACGACGATGCGCTGGCCTGGCTGGGTACGCAGGGCGTGCAGGATGCCAACGGCTGGCTGCGCGAGCAGGGCGGCGCGCCGCTGGCCGCGCTGGCGCAGGCGGAAACGGGCAACCGCGAAGAGATGGACACGCTGCTGCAATATCTCGCCCAGCCGGCTGTCGACAGCGCGTTGCGGACGGCCGACAAGACGCAGAAGGTGCCGCTGAGTTCCATCGTCGCGTGGCAGCAGCGCTGGCTGTACGACCTGTTTTCCGTCAAGCTGACGGGCCGCATCCGCTACTATCCCCGCTACCAGCGGGAGCTGGCGGCGCTGGCCGGGCGGGTGACGGTATCCGGCGTGCTGGCGGCGATCAAGGGCGCGGCCGAGCGGCGCGCCACGGCGGACCACCCGCTGTCGCCGAAGCTTTTCATCGAGGACATGCTGCTCGACTACGCGGCCTGCTGCGCCGGCTCACGCCCATGAAGGAAGCCCGATGAGCACCTTGCCGCCCGATCCGAACACCGTGCCGCTGGCCCGCCCGGCGGTGCTGTCGCTGGCGATCCGGGAAAAGGCGGCGCTGTACGCGGCCTACATGCCGTTCCTGAAAAACGGCGGCATCTTCGTCCCCACGCAGAAAACCTACAAGGTGGGCGACGAGATCTACCTGATCCTCACGCTGATGGACGACGCCAGCAAGTACCCGATCGCCGGCAAGGTCGTCTGGATCACGCCGGCGGGCGCCCACAACAACAAGGCGCAGGGCATCGGCGTTCATTTCCCGGACGACGAAACGGGCCTGCGCACCCGTGCCCGCATCGAGGAAATCCTCGGTGCCGCCCTGCGTTCCTCGCGCGCCACCCACACACTGTAAGCAACCATGTCTTTCCGCCATCGCATCGCCACGCTCGACGACCTGCCGACGATTGTCGCCATCTACAACAGCACCATCGCTTCGCGCGAAGTCACGGCCGACACGGAGCCCGTCTCCGTCGAATCGCGGCTGAACTGGTTCCATGAACACCAGCCGGAGCGGCGCCCGCTGTGGGTGATCGAACGCGCGGACGACACGTCGGCGTCGCCGGAAATCCTCGGCTGGATCTCGTACTCGAACTTCTACGGCCGGCCGGCATATTCCGGCACGGCCGAGGTGTCGATCTACCTCGCCGAAAGCGCCCGCGGGCAGGGCATCGGCCGCTACGCGCTGGCCGAAGCGATCCGCCACGCACCGCAGATCGCCGTGCACACGGTGCTGGGCTTCATCTTCTGCCACAACGCCCCCAGTCTGGGCCTGTTCCGCAGCTTCGGCTTCAAGGAGTGGGCCAATTTCCCCCGCGTGGCCAATCTTGACGGGGTCGAGCGCGACCTGATCATTCTGGGCAAGCGGGTGGATTGAAGTTCGGAAGTTCGGAAGTTCGGGGACAGGCACTTAATTCAGGCGGAGCCTGAATTAAGTGCCTGTCCCCGGTTTAGCCTGTCCCGATTAAATAGTTGTACGTCCCCGGTTTCTGCGCGAACGGCGATGGTCGGCTACAATCGACCCATGTTCATCGATTCACATTGCCATATAGATTTCCCCGAGCTGGCTGCTCGCATGCCGGAGCTGCGCGCGAAGATGGCGGAGAATCAGGTCACGCATGCGCTGTGCGTGTCCGTCGACCTGCCTGACTTCCCCCGCATCCTGACGCTCGCCGAACAGTATCCGAATATTTTCGCGTCCGTCGGCGTGCACCCCGATTACGAGGAGACGCCCGAGCCGACGGTGGCCCAGCTGGTCGAGCTGTCGCAACATCCGAAAGTGGTGGCGATCGGCGAGACTGGCCTCGACTACTACCGCCTCGAGGGCGACCTGGAATGGCAGCGCGAGCGCTTCCGCACGCACATCCGCGCGTCGCGCGCGACGGGCAAGCCCCTGATCATCCACACCCGCTCGGCCAGCGAGGACACCATCCGCATCATGCGCGAAGAAGGTGCCGGCACGGACCAGGGCGGCGCCGCCGGCGTGATGCACTGCTTCACCGAGTCGCTGGAAGTCGCCCGCGCGTCGATGGCGATGGGTTTCTATATTTCGTTCTCCGGCATCGTCACGTTCAAGAGCGCCAAGGATTTGCAGGCCGTTGCGCTGGAAGTGCCGCTGGAGCAGATGCTGATCGAGACGGATTCGCCCTATCTGGCGCCGGTGCCATACCGGGGCCGGATGAACGAGCCGGGTTATGTCGCCCACGTGGCCGAGTTCATCGCGAAGCTGAAAGGCGTCACCGTCGAGGAAGTGGCCGCGGCGACCACCGCCAACTTCTTCAAGTTGTTCGCCGCGGCGAGGGCCTGATGCGTTTGTCGCTGCGTGGCCTGGCGAAGCGCCTGCGGCAACTGCGCGGCCGCATCCGGGGCCGAATCCGGGGCCACCTCACGCTGAAGATGGGCGCCATCGCGATGGCCGTCGCTTCCGTCACGGGTGCGGCGCCCGTCGCCGCGCAGGCCCAGGGCAAGGACGCCGTGTCGTTCTTCCGGTCGGCCCAGCTCAACGACGCCCGCGGCATCAAGCCGTTGCTGGCCCGGGGCCTGGACCCCAATGTGCGCGAGCCGGAACGGGGTGAAACAGGCCTGATCGTCGCGCTGCGCAACGATGCGATGGACGTCGTCGAACTGCTGCTGGCCCAGCCGAAGATCCAGCTGGAAGCGCACGCGGAAAACGGCAACACGGCGCTGATGATGGCCGCGTTCCGGAAGAACAAGCCGGCCGTGCTCGCGCTGATCGCCAAGGGCGCACAAGTGAATCGCCCCGGCTGGACGGCGCTGCATTACGCGGCGGCCGCCGGCGACGTGGAAATCGTCCGCCTGCTGCTGGAGCAGCACGCCTATATCGATGCCGAGTCGCCGACCAAAGTCACGCCGCTGATGATGGCGGCCCGCGAGGGGCAGGAAGATGTCGTCAAGGTGCTGCTGGAAGAGGGCGCCGACGCGTCGCTGCGCGATGCCGGCTTCCGCATGGATGCCGCGGAGTTTGCCGACAAGGCGGACAAGCCGTGGATCGCCAAGACGATACGGCATTTTCAGGCCGAGCAGATGATGAAGCGCTAGCGGCGGGGACAGCCACTTCGGGGACAGGCACTTAACTCGAGCTCCGCTCGAGTTAAGTGCCTGTCCCCGGTTTTCCTGCAGTCCCCCGAACTGGCCCGCTTTTCCCGCCAACCTCCACGTATGGAAGAGCCCCCGCCTTGGCGATAATCACCCTCGTCCTTACTGTACGAGAGAGTCGTCATGCTGTCCGAACGCGAAATCGAAAGCTGCTACCTGGGCCAGTTCATCCCGGTGCACTACCATCACAATATGCTGATGGATACCAACCGCATGCACGGCTTCCGCACGGCGATCGACCAGGTGGTCAAGCCCGGCATGAAGGTACTGGAGCTGGGCGGCGGCACGGGTGCGCTGTCGTTCTTTGCCGCGGCGAAGGCCGATAAAGTCTGGTGCGTCGACTTCAATCCGGACATGGTGGCCGAAGCGCGCCGTTTCCTGGCGATGAACGCGAACGGCCACAAGGTCGAGGTGATCCATGCCGACGCGTTCGAATACCTGCCGCCGGAGCCGGTGGACGTCGTCATCTGCGAAATGATCCACGTGGCGATGCTGCGCGAGAAGCAGGTCGACGTGATCGAATCGTTCAAGCGTCGCTATCTGCAGAAATTCGGCGGCCCGCTGCCCGTGTTCCTGCCGGAAGCGGTGCTGATGGCGGCCCAGCCGCTGCAGCAGGAATACGATTTCGAAGGGTTTTATGCACCGATCGTGCAGTTCCAGCAGCCGGGGCTGACCCACACGGGCACCGTCGAACTGGCGCAGCCGGCCGTGTATTCCGTCATCGATTTCACGCAGCCGAACGATGCCAGCTGGAGCTGGGAAGGCAAGTTCGTCATCGACCGCGACGGGCTGGTGAATGCGGTGCGCTTCATCACCAAGAACATCCTGTCGGTCGTGCAGGAGCGGGCCACGACGATCGACTGGCTGAATCATTTCATGGCGCTCCCGCTGGAGAAGCCGCTGCGGGTGAAGAAGGGCGATGTGCTGGCGGTCAGTTTCGCTTATCGCGCCGGCGGTTCGATTCCGTCGCTGCAGGCGAAGTTGCGGGCGGAGGTGCTGTATCAGGCGGCGTTGCAGCCGCGGGTTGTGGCGCATGCGTGACGTATTTCAGTAACCAAAACCGGGGACAGGCACTTAATTCGGGCTGAGCCCGAATTAAGTGCCTGTCCCCGATCTTCATCCATTCATCCCGCCATTTGCCCCGCCGGTCGCCCCATACAACCACCGGTCGCAAGCGCATTGAGCGCCGCCGGTCCCGCAGCTACAGTGACGTTCCCGATAACCCTTCAAGCGAGAACGTCATGCTGGGCTTCATCCTGTGGTTGGTACTGCTGTTCGTCTGCTGGCCGCTGGCCCTGCTGGCACTGATCCTGTATCCCCTCGTCTGGCTCATCCTGCTGCCGTTCCGGCTGATCGGCATCGGTGTCGATGCCGTGTTCGAGACGTTGCGGGCCATCGTGCTGCTGCCGGCCCGCATTCTCGGCTCGCGCCGCTAAACAACAGCGCTTCAGAAATCGACCAGGAAACCGGCGCCCAGCGACGTCTGCGAGTAGTTGTAGTCGATCAGGCTTTGCCCGTAGCCGGAGAAGAACTGCGTGTAGCCCTTCAGGTTGGCGCGCAGCGGGAATGCCCAGCCCACCTGCAGTGCGCCGTGGTCCGTATGTAGGTTGCGGCGCGCCAGCATCGAGAATTCGTGGCCCTGGTCGCGGTAGGTCACCCGCACGTCGCCGTGGCCCATGAAGTCGGTGATGTCCAGGTTGTCGTTGTCGGAGCGCGAATTGTCCAGGCGCTTCCAGATGCGCGCCGTCACGGCCAGCTTGCCGTATTCGCCGCCCAGTTCCCCATACACCCGGTTCCAGCTGCGCGACAGCGTCGACGTCTGGCCGTTCGACTGGTGCACGAAGCCGATGCCGGCGTAGCGGAAGTCGAAGCCCAGCAGCCGCTTGCCGATCGGCGCGATGGCCATGATCTCCGGCTGGTAGTTGGTCTCGCGGAACGGGCTCGATTCGCTGCGGTTATAGGCCTGCCAGAAGCTTTGCTGCGTGTAGCCGAACCACAGGTCGACGGGCGAGCCGGCGATCGTCTCGGCCAGCTTCATCTTGAACGACAATTGATAAGCCAGCTCCACGTGCTTCGATTTCAGGCCGGACGGCGTGAATTCCTCGAACGGCGCATCGTTGGTGCTGTTGCTGTAGTTCGCCAGCAGCAGGTAGGTGTCGCGGTGCGGACGGAAATTGAACACGCCGCGCTTGCTGGCCGTGTCCAGCTCCCACATGGGAATCTGTCGCGAGACCACCGGCTCGGTGCCGTTGGCGGCCACCACATTGGCGACGGGGCCGCCGGGGAAGGCGCCCGTCCTGGCTTCTTTCGCCTCCGCCGGCGCAGTGGCCGCCGCAGTGGCCGACGTGGCGCCATCGGCCGGCTGTGCGCGGTTCACCAGCGTGTCGTAGCAACCCAGCCGCTGGGTCGGGTCGCCCAGCAGCGCGCAGCGTTCCAGGTTCTGCTGGACGGTTTGCTGCGGATTGAGTTCCACGCCGGCCGCCGGCGTCTGCGCCAGTACCACGCATGGGGTGAGGGCGAGCATGGCCGAAAGGGTGGGGGCAAAGCGGGTTTTCATTGTCATAATCTTGTCTTTTTGCACTAGACCAGCAGTATAAGCATGGCAGTGAAAAGGCGGTCGCACGGATGGGGTTGAAAACCAACAACTAGCACCAAACTCCTTCCTCCCGATGCTGCTAGAATAATTTTCGGTGCGGCGCGCGCCACGCGTGCCGAGCCGGTCCTCCAAGGAGAATGTCATGGCCCGCAAGACCCCTATCGAGCGTTACCGCAATATCGGCATCAGTGCCCACATCGATGCCGGCAAGACCACCACCACCGAGCGCATCCTGTTCTACACCGGCGTCAATCACAAGATCGGCGAGGTGCACAACGGCGCCGCCACGATGGACTGGATGGAGCAGGAGCAGGAGCGGGGCATCACGATCACGTCGGCGGCGACCACGGCATTCTGGCGCGGCATGGCCGGCAATTTCGCCGAGCACCGCATCAACATCATCGATACGCCGGGCCACGTCGACTTCACCATCGAAGTCGAGCGCTCCATGCGCGTGCTCGATGGCGCCGTGATGGTGTACGACGCCGTCGGCGGCGTGCAGCCGCAATCGGAAACCGTGTGGCGCCAGGCGAACAAGTACAAGGTGCCGCGGCTCGCGTTCGTCAACAAGATGGACCGCGTGGGCGCCGACTTCTTCCGCGTCCAGCAGCAGATCCGCGACCGCCTGAAGGGCAATGCGGTGCCGATCCAGATCCCGGTGGGTGCCGAGGACCATTACCAGGGCGTGATCGACCTGGTCAAGATGCAGGCGATCATCTGGGATGACGAGAGCCAGGGCGTCAAGTTCGCCTACGAGGACATTCCCGCCGAGCTGAAAGAGCTGGCGCAGAAGTGGCACGACTATATGGTGGAAGCGGCCGCCGAGGCGACGCCCGAGCTGACGGAGAAATACCTGAACGGCGACACGCTGACGGAAGAGGAGATCAAGGCCGCCCTGCGCCTGCGCACGGTGCGCGGCGAGATCGTGCCGATGCTGGCCGGCAGCGCCTTTAAAAACAAGGGCGTGCAGGCGATGCTCGACGCGGTGATCGAATACCTGCCGTCGCCCGTCGACGTGCCGGCCATCGCCGGCCACGACGAACAGGACAACGCGATCGAGCGCCATCCGACCGACGCCGATCCGTTCTCGGCGCTGGCGTTCAAGATCATGACCGATCCGTTCGTCGGCCAGCTGGCGTTCTTCCGCGTGTATTCCGGCGTGGTGAATTCGGGCGACGCCGTCTACAACCCGACCAAGGGCCAGAAGGAGCGGCTGGGCCGCATCCTGCAGATGCATGCCAACGAGCGCAAGGAAATCAAGGAAGTGTATGCGGGCGACATTGCGGCAGCCGTCGGCCTGAAAGGCGTGACGACGGGCGATACGCTGTCCGATCCGGCCCACGTGATCGTGCTGGAAAAGATGATCTTCCCGGAACCGGTGATCTCGCAGGCCGTCGAGCCGAAGACGAAGGCCGACCAGGAAAAAATGGGCATCGCGCTGAACCGGCTGGCGCAGGAAGACCCGTCGTTCCGCGTGCACACGGACGAGGAATCGGGCCAGACCATCATGTCCGGCATGGGCGAGCTGCACCTGGAAATCCTGGTGGACCGGATGCGGCGCGAATTCGGCGTGGAAGCGTCGGTCGGCAAGCCGCAGGTGGCGTACCGGGAGACGATCCAGAAAGCCGTGTCCGACGTGGAAGGCAAGTTCATCAAGCAGTCCGGCGGCAAGGGCCAGTACGGCCACGTGGTGCTGAAGCTGGAACCGCTCGAGCCGGGCAAGGGCTATGAATTCGTCGACGCGATCAAGGGCGGCGTGGTGCCACGCGAGTTCATCCCGGCCGTCGACAAGGGCATCACGGAAACCCTGCGCAGCGGCGTGCTGGCCGGCTACCCGGTGGTGGACGTGCGGGCCACGCTGACGTTCGGTTCCTACCACGACGTGGACTCGAACGAGAACGCGTTCCGCATGGCCGGCTCGATGGCGTTCAAGGACGGCATGCGGCGCGCCGACCCGCAGCTGCTGGAGCCGATGATGGCCGTGGAAGTCGAGACGCCCGAGGAATTCATGGGCAATGTGATGGGCGACCTGACGTCGCGGCGCGGCATGGTGCAGGGGATGGACGAGATCCCGGGCGGCGGCGGCAAGTTGATCAGCGCGCTGGTGCCGCTGGCCGAGATGTTCGGCTACTCGACCACCTTGCGCTCGCTGACGCAGGGCCGGGCGACGTACACGATGGAGTTCAAGCACTATGCCGGCGTGCCGAAGCATATTCTCGATCAGATCTCGACGTCGCGGGTGAAGTAGCAGGAGTTGAGGGGGACTGTCCCGTTGTTGGGGACTGTCCCCTGTTTTTTTTGCTTTTGGCCCGCATTGCGGCAACGTCAAGAACAGAAGAGGGGACAGTCCCCCTGCGGGGACAGTCCCCGGCCAGCCTCACCGCCGCAGCAACTTCGCAAACTCCCCGGCCGGCATCGGCCGCCCGTACAGATACCCTTGCCCCTGCTCGCAGCGCAGCAGCTTGAGCAGCTTGGCTTCCTCTTCCGTCTCGATGCCTTCGGCGACCACCTTCAGGTCCAGGTTGTGGGCCAGCGAGACGATCGTCGACACCAGCCCCATATAGCCGGCATCCTGCGTGATCTTCATCACGAACGAGCGGTCGACCTTCAGGATGTCGACCGGCAGCGTGACCAGATAGGCCAGCGAAGAGTAACCCGTGCCGAAATCGTCGATCGCCACCGGCACGCCCAGGTCGCGCACCCGCGTCAGGATATCGACGACCCGGCGGTGATCGGCCACCAAACTGCTCTCGGTGACTTCGATCGACAGCGGATGCAACGTGGCGTCGGCGGTATTGAGCGCCCGCTCGATGTCGTCGAACAGCGAGTCGCAGCGGAACTGCCCCGGTGCCACGTTGACGGCGATCTGCGGCGGCTTCAGGCCGGCTTCGTGCCAGCCGCGCCAGTCCTCCATCGCCTGCTGCATCACCAGCCGGCCCACCGAGATCACCAGGCCGCTGCGTTCCAGCAGCGGCACGAATTCGCTCGGCTGCACGATGCCGCGCTGGGGATGGTTCCAGCGCACCAGCGCTTCCGCGCCGGACAGCTTGCCCGTCTTCAGGTCCACCTTCGGCTGGTAGTAGGTGACGAACTGGCCCTGTTCGACGGCATCGCGCAGCTCCGCTTCCATGCTGATCTGGCGCGCCAGCACATCGTCCGCATCGCGGTCGTAGAAGCCGATCGACTGGTCCAGGTTGCGGGCGCCGGCCAGCGCGTCCCACGCCTTGACCAGCAGTTCGTCGGCGCTGGTGCCGTCTTCCGGCAGCATCGCCGCGCCCACGTTCACCGTGCACCAGATCTTCTGCTCGTCCACCAGGTAGGAACCCTGCAGCAGCGGAATGATCGTCTCGCGCACATACTGGCGCGGCGAGCGTTCCTCGTCCACCGGGTAGAACAGCGCGAAGCGGCCGATGCCCACGTGCGACAGCGCCATCCGTTCGGCCACTTCGCCCTGCAGGCGGCGTGCCACCTGGCGCATCAGGCCGATCGCGGCGCCATTGCCGTAGGCGGAGCTGATTTCGTCGAAGCGGTTGATGTTGATGAGCAGGACGGTGCCGCTGGCATTGACGGCTGCCAGCGCGGCGATTTCCTCGTCGAAGTGCAGGCGGCTCGGCAGGCCGGACAACGCATTGGTGCGCGCCAGCCGGTGCAGCTCCTGGGCATTGATCAGCCGTTCCAGGCCGTAGCTGAGTTCATTGCCCAGTTCGCCCGCCCGCTCGCGGTAGAAATGATCGAAGAATTCCGGCCGGTGCGAGTAGAACGACACCACGCCCCAGCACTGGTTGTTGACGAACAGGGGAATCGCCATGCACGAGGCGATATCGTGCCTGCGGCAGCCATCGTGCAGGTCGTTGGAGAACTGCAGCTTGCCGCTGGCCGCGGCCGCGCCGGCCAGTTCGGGCAGGAACCACTCGGGCGCCGCACCGCTGGCCAGGTCGTTCCACTGGTGCTCGGAGCCGTCGCGGGCCGCCGTGGTGAATAACGTCAGGTCGCCCGTGGCGGGATCGATGCGGCTGATGCCGACCAGGTCCAGGCCCGGCTGGTGGGCGGCAACGCGGCATGTGTCCAGGCACAGCGACTCCAGCGTTTTCGCCCGCGAGATGATGGCCGACATGCGCGACAGCAGCACGTAGAAATTATCGTGGCGGATCAGCGCCCGTTCCTTCTCCACTTCCTTCGTCATGTCCATCGCCGTGCCGCCCAGGAACGGCTCGCCGTCGACGTCGATGGGGAATTTGTGCACCAGCCAGTGGCGGCTGCCGTCGTGCGACGTTTCCATCGTCTTGATCGTCTCGCCGTGATCGAGCACGGCGCGGTCCTGCTCTTCCAGGCTGTGGCGCACGTCTTCCGGCCAGAAGTGGCTGTCGTCCATGCCGACGACGGTGGGCACGCCGAAGAAGCCGTGCAGCGCCGCATTGCCCATCACGTAGCTGCCGGCGCGGTCCTTGATCCACAGCGGGGAAGGGGAGTGCTCGGCGAAACCCGCCAGGAAACTCTCGGCGCGCGCCAGCTTGCTGCGCATCGTGCGCTGGGCGGCGGCCGTGGCGGCGAGATCGGCCAGTGCGCGGCGCTGTTCCGGCGTCATCGCGGGCGGTGCGTAGGCCAGCAGGCGAGACTCGTCCGTCAGCGCGTCGGCCAGTGCCTCGTCCGGCGCGGCGCGGCCGCACAGGAAGGCGGCCAGGCGCAGCAGCGCATCGTCCGCCGCGGCCGGGTCTGCACCCAGCTCTGCGGCCTGCTCCAGCTGATCCTGTTCTGAGATGAGGATATTGTTCATGTTTGTTTTTACGGGCGCGATCATCGTCGCATGGCCGCGCCGGCGATGCCATGCCGCTTTGGGCAGAGCGCTCAGTCGAACAGCTTGAATTTCAGCTGGATGGCCAGCGCGCCGTGCAACCGGTCCTTGTAGGTGGGTACGATAGCAAAGTTCACGCCGACCCGTTGGTACTCCACGCTGATGGTGGGAATCGCGGCGAGGAACCAGCCGCCTTCGCGCATCTTCGGATAGCCGTCGAAGCCGCCGACCACGGCGCCGAAGCGCACCGGGCCCCATTTGAACGGCTGGTAATAAATCCCCGCGTAGTTCGAGATCGCCCGGTCGCTGTTGTGAAAACGCCCCACCGTTGCCGATGCCACGGTGGAAAAGCGGTATTCCGCGCCGATGCCGGGATTGGTGTCGTCGAAGCCCTTGTCGCGCTGGAAGTGGTAGGAATAAAAGCCGGGATTGACCCACAGCTCGCCCAGCGGCTGGTTCTCGATGACCTCGAACGGGTTGGCGTGCGCGAACAGCGAGAGCGACGCCAGCGCGGCGCCCAGCAATGCGTGTTTCATCCGGCTTTTCCTTATAGGCAGTGTATGGCGCGGCAATTATAGCGATAGCGCAAGCTTTGCGGGCCTGTTGATCTCCGCAAGATAATTTCTATATAGAAATTGACTGCCCATCGGCAATGGTCGACAGTGAAACGCCAACCAAGGAGGTCCCGATGAATCGACACTTGCTTATTATCCTGGCGGCCGCCGCGGTATTGGCCGCCTGCGCATCGACCACCAGGCCGGGCGTCGTCGGCGTCCAGCGCCAGCAGCTGATGCTGGTGTCCGCCGACACCGTCGAAAAAATGGCGCTGGTCAGTTACACGCAGCAGAACCGCGATGCCCAGGTGGCCGGGCGGCTGGTCACCAAGGGCGCCGAGTACGACCGGCTGAAGCGGATCGCCGGACGGCTGCAGGCGCAGGTGGGCACCTTCCGCGATGATGCGGCGCGCTGGAACTGGCAGCTCGCACTGATCGATGCACCTGTCATCAACGCGACCTGCGCACCGGGCGGCAAGATCACGTTCTACACGGGCATCGTGCGCCAGTTGAAACTGACGGACGACGAGATCGCCAGCATCATGGGCCACGAAATCGCCCACGCGCTGCGCGAACATGGCCGCGAGCGGGTGTCGCGTGCGTATGCGCAGAACGCGATCACGTCCACCGCGCTGGCCGCCGCGCCGAACAGCCAGGCCCAGGTCGACGCCGCCAACTCGGTCGCGCATTACCTGTATGTGCTGCCCAACTCGCGCCAGGACGAATCCGAGGCCGACGCGATGGGCCTGGAACTGGCCGCCCGCGCCGGCTACAAACCGGAAGGCGCCATCTCCGTCTGGCGCAAGATGCAGGCCCAGTCGCAAGGCCAGCAGCCCGCCGAATTCACCTCCACCCACCCCTCCGACGCCACCCGCATCAAGGAGCTGACGGCCATGCTGCCGAAGGTCACTCCGCTGTACCAGCAGGCCTCTCGAAAGTAGAGACAGCCGCAAATACCGTTCAGTTAGCGAATTGGCTGCCAAGGTGCCGCAGGCCTTCTTGAACCCAGAGGCGCAAACCTGGGGTCAGACCCGCCGGGTCTGACCCCGGCCGTCGCCGTTGGGTGAAAAATCGCTCGGAAATGGTGTCAGACACCGGTTTTGTCGCGGCGGGGGTATGATCCGGGCAGGGAGGGATGGGGATGAAATATGCGGCGATGGTAGCGCTGATGGCGGCAACGACGTTGGCGGCCGGGATGGCGCAAGGGGCGGCGATGAATGATGTGGGGATGACCTTGTCGGTCGAGGCGAAGGATGGGCGGGTGCTGGTGCAGGTCGAGCTGGAGAATCGCAGCGCCGGCGCCGTGCTGGTGCCGCGCACGATTGCGGCATCCGACCGCCTGCTGGGTAGGGTGTTCGACGTGAAGGGGGATAACGGCGCGCCCGTACCCTACGTCGGCCCGTTGGTCAAGCGGGGTCCGCTGACGGCGGCCGATTACCTGCCGCTGCCGGCCGGCCAGCGCCACCGGCACACGATCGACATCGCGCCGGCCTACGATTTCCAGGCCGGCACGCATACCTACACCGTGGCCTACGCCGGCCAGTACATGACGGATGCCGCCGCACTGGCCAGCACCGGCGCCGCATCCGATTTCAGCACGGCAGGGCAACCGCTGGCAGCCCCGCCGGTCTCCTTCAGCTACACGAAATAACGCAAAGGATCACTGCAACGCCGGCGTGTTCTCGCCAAAGTATTCGTGCGAGTCGGCGTTGTCGATGGCGCGGGTGGTGTTGCTGATCGCCAGCGAGGCCGCGGCGGACTGGCCATACGCCCAGTCGTCCGTCGCCGCTACCGCGTTGAAGTGGCTCGTTTCGTGCACCAGCGTGCCGCCTTTCGAATCCGTGCCGCTGGTCGGCGCGCTCCAGAACGCGTTGCACACATAGATCTTGTACGGCTGCGTCGGGTACACATAGGCGTAGTAGCTCTCCTTGCAGCTGCAATCGACGACGACGGGCTTGTTGTCCAGCGCATCCTTGATCGCGGCGAAGTGCGCCTTGACCGTCGCGTAGCGCGTGGCGTTGTAGCTGCCGAACCATTTCGTGTAGCGCGTGCCGGCCGTACCCGCGTTCAGGTACGACGTCGCGCCGTTCGCCATCGTCTTCGCCGCCGACAGTGCGGACGCGATCGACGATTGCTGCGATGCGCTGCACTGGCTGTACGTCAGGCCCGCTTCGCCCGTCGGCAGCTGCGCGACGCGGCGCTGGTTGCTGCCTTCGATCCACACTTGAGCCGCTTCCGATTGCAGGAGGTCATCAGCTTCCGCCAGCACCGGCTTGCCGGCCGTGCGCGGCTGCCGCTCCAGCAGGTCCGGCGCATGGGTACGGAAACGGATCGCGTAGTCGCCCGTGGCGGAGAGGTCGTACAGCGCGGACAGTTCCACCGTGGCCGAATACGATTTGCCTGGCTGCAGCACGAAATAATCGGCCGCCGTCGGCGCCGGGCGTTTGACGTGCCGGCCCTCGTAGGGCACCGGCACGCCGTCGAGGCGGACGTCGAACAGCGCTTCCTCGATTGCACCGAACGGCGTCTGCCACTTCAGGATGCGCTGCGGCGCGGCTGTCGTGTTGGTCAGCGTGACCTTCACGCGCAAGTCCTCGCCCGGCCCCAGCGACTGCTTTTCGACGGAAATGTTCGCCACCACGCCCGTTGCTGCCTGCGCGGGCAAATACGCCGCCATGCAGCAAACCGCCGCCACCACCGAACCGCCCAACCTGACCATGTGTTGCCTCATTGACGTCTCCTGAAAGTGAAAGATGCACACCGAAGCGGTGTGCAGGTCATCCTCACCCGGGTTTAATCGGACGTCAACAATGTTAAATCGTGCGCGCCACCACAGCGCGTCTATTCCACCACAATCCGTTTTTAATCAAACAATTACGGTCAATTGTTAAATTTGAGACGCGGGACGGCGCTTGTGAAACACCACCGGGCTGTACGGCACGGCGGACGGCGGCGGCGATTGCAGGATGTTTTCCTTCATCGCGCCCACCACGTGCATTTCGCACGGCTTGCAGTCGAAGCGCAGCGTGTAGCGCTCGTCGCCCGTCACCAGCGTCATCGGCTCGGCCTTGACCTGGCCCTGCACCCCTTGCACGCCCTTGGCCTGTTTCGGGCACAGGTTGAACGAGAACCGCAGGCAGTGCTTGGTGATCATCAGCGACACCTCGCCCGGCTCCTCGTGCGCCTCGTAGGCGGCGGCGATCAGCTGCACGCCATGCTTCTGGTAAAACTTGCGGGCCGGTTCGTTGTACACATTGGCCAGGTAGGACAGCTGCGTTTCCGGGTAGGCGGCCGGCGGTTCCGCCTTGGGCTTGCGCTGCGGCCGGTCCCACGCGGCCAGCCGGGCCGCTTCGTGCGCGGCCACCGCATCGCGGCGCAGCGCGTTGATGGCGGAGGAGGGCACGAACCACGGCTGCGACAGCGCCAGTTCCACATCTTCCGCGGCGAACATCGTGTTGCCCAGCTTGGCCAGGTTCGTGCGCAGGCCGCTTTCGGCCTGTGCCGCCTGCTGGGCCGGCTGCAGGGCGATCGCCGCGTCGGTGACGGACGCGATGCCATCCTCGTCCGTGATCGCCAGGCGCAGGCCGTCGCCGTGTTCGGACAGCGCCAGCCGCACGGCCACCTTACGCTCGGACGACTTCTTGTTCAGCACGCCTTCCCAGTGGTGATCGCGGTTGCGGGAAATCTGCAGGCCCACTTTCAGCCCCGTCAGCGCGCCCATCAGTTCATTGGGGAACACGCGCCAGCGCTGGCCGTCCGCATCCTCGCCCAGTTTTTCCACCGTATTGGCCTGGATGCCGAACGTTTCGCGCTTGTGCATGTAGTTCAGCCCGTCGCCATTGGCCATCGGCGCATCGGTGACCAGGTCGAAATGGTCGTTGCCCAGCCGCGCGATGGTGCCCAGCTGCACGCCCAGGTATTTCGGCGAATCGAAGGCGCCGATATCGTCCTGGCGGCCGGTGGCGAAGTAATCCGTATGGCCGCGATTGAAGTTCTTGTCCACGTCCGGCGTGAACAGCACGCTGGTGCGGCCGCTCGACGCGCGGGCGAATTCCGGGCGGCGCTCGAGAATTTCATCCAGCAGCAGCCGGTAGTGGGCCGTGATGTTCTTCACATAACCCATGTCCTTGTAGCGGCCTTCGATCTTCAGCGAGCGGATGCCCGCGTCGACCAGCGCTTCCAGGTTCCGGCTCTGGTCGTTGTCCTTCATCGACAGCAGGTGTTTTTCATAGGCCACCACGCGGCCCTGGCCGTCGGACAGCGTGTACGGCAGCCGGCACGCCTGCGAGCAGTCGCCGCGGTTGGCGCTGCGGCCCGTGTCGGCGTGGGAGATGTAGCACTGGCCGGAAAACGCCACGCACAGCGCGCCGTGGACGAAGTACTCCAGCGGCGTATCCACTTCGGCGCGGATTGCGGCGATCTGCTTCAGCGTCAGTTCCCGGGCCAGCACCAGTTGCGAAAAGCCCACATCACCGAGGAATTTGGCTTTCGCGGCCGTACGGATGTCGCATTGCGTGCTGGCATGCAGCTGGATCGGCGGCAGGTCAAGTTCCAGCAGGCCCATGTCCTGCACGATCAGCGCATCGACGCCCGCTTCGTACAGTTGCCAGATCTGCTTGCGGGCCAGCTCCAGTTCCGAGTCGTGCATGATCGTGTTCATCGTCACGAAGATGCGCGCGCGGTAGCGGTGCGCGAAGGCCACCAGGTCGGCGATTTCTTCCAGCGGATTGCTGGCATTGTGGCGGGCACCGAAGGCGGGGCCGCCGATGTACACCGCGTCGGCACCGTGCAGGATCGCCTCGCGGCCGATCTCGGCGGTTTTAGCGGGCGACAATAATTCGAGATGGTGGGCTGGCAGTGACATGGCGGGCATCCTGGGGGCGAAGGCCGAAATTATAGCGGTCGCGGGGGCCGCTGTCACCGGCGCACTGCCAACGCTGCGCTTCCCCAGGCGATCCGGAAATGGAACAGCTGTGAACAGTCGGCACGCCGGATGATCCGATCCTGCACAGCGGCCGGCCCGTTTTCCCTGCCTGGCGACTGGCACGCTCCTTGCCATGACAGGTGGTACGACGGCAGCGAGCCGTCCCATCACGGAGGGAAACAATGAAGACCAAAGCTGCCGTCGCCTGGAAGGCCGGCGCCCCGCTGACCATCGAAACGGTCGACCTGGAACCGCCCCGCGCCGGCGAAGTGCTGGTCGAAATCAAGGCCACGGGCATCTGCCACACGGATTACTACACGCTGTCCGGTGCCGATCCGGAAGGGCTGTTCCCCGCTATCCTGGGCCACGAGGGCGCCGGCGTGGTGGTGGAAACGGGCCCTGGCGTGACGACGGTGCGCGCCGGCGACCACGTAATTCCCCTGTACACGCCGGAATGCCGGCAATGCAAGTTCTGCCTGTCCCGCAAGACCAATCTGTGCCAGGCAATCCGCTCGACCCAGGGCCGCGGCCTGATGCCGGACGCGACATCGCGCTTTTCGCTGGACGGCCAGCCGCTGCTGCATTACATGGGCACGTCGACATTCTCCAATTTCATCGTGGTGCCGGAAATCGCGCTGGCGAAGATCCGCGAGGATGCGCCATTCGACAAGGCTTGCTACATCGGTTGCGGCGTCACCACGGGCGTGGGCGCCGTCGTGTTCTCGGCCAAGGTGGAGCCGGGCGCCAACGTGGCCGTGTTCGGCCTGGGCGGCATCGGCCTGAATGTGATCCAGGGCGCGAAGATGGTGGGCGCCGACAAGATCATCGGCGTCGACATCAATCCCGCCCGCGTCGAGATCGCCAAAAAATTCGGCATGACGCATTTCGTCAATCCCCGCGAGGTGGACAACGTGGTCGACCACATCGTCCAGTTGACGGGCGGCGGCGCGGATTACTCGTTCGAGTGCGTCGGCAATACGCAGCTGATGCGGCAGGCGCTGGAGTGCACGCATAAGGGTTGGGGCCAGTCGTTCGTCATTGGCGTGGCTGCCGCCGGCGAAGAGATCAGCACGCGCCCGTTCCAGCTGGTGACGGGCCGGCAGTGGAAGGGTTCCGCATTCGGCGGCGCGCGCGGCCGCACCGACGTGCCGAAGATCGTCGACTGGTATATGGACGGCAAGATCAATATCGACGACCTGATCACCCATACGCTGCCGCTGGAACGCATCAACGAAGGTTTCGACCTGATGAAGCGGGGCGAGTCGATCCGCTCCGTCGTCCTGTATTGAACCTGTACTGACCATTTTCTACTCACCAAGGAGAATCCCATGCCTACGGACGTCCATATCCATCCCGCCATCGATGCCGGCACCCGGCCCGCCGCGGCCGACTTCAGCGGCGGCACCCTGACATGCCTGTGCGCTACGGACCCCGTCACAGTCGAGATCAGCAGCCAGGTGGCGCACAACCATGCCTGCGGCTGCACCCAGTGCTGGAAGCCGGCCGGGGCGCTGTTCGCGCAGATCGCCGTCGTCAGCAAGGACAACGTGAAAGTGGTCACCAACGGGCAGAAATTGCAGGTGATCGACCCGACCGCGACCATCCGCCGCCATGCGTGTACCGGTTGCGGCGTGCACATGTACGGCCGCATCGAGAACACGGCGCATGCGTTCTACGGGCTTGATTTCGTGCACGTGGAACTGTCCCGGGAGCCCGGTTGGGCGCCGCCCGAATTCGCCGCGTTCGTGTCGTCGATCATCCAGTCGGGCGCCGATCCGGCGCAGATGGGCGCCGTGCGCACGCACCTGAAGGAAATCGGCCTGCCACCCTACGATTGCCTGTCGCCGGGGTTGATGGATGCGATGGCGGTCAATGCGGCGAAGCTGGCCGGCACGCTGTACCAGGCCGGTTGAGGAGGTGCGCATGACGCCGGCAAAACTCGCTAGTTTTCCAGTACTGCTGCTGCCGCTGCTGTTGCCTAACGCAGTTCGTGCGGCCCCGAACGGGAACGATTTCCCCACCGTGGCCAGGGTCGAGTACGTGCTCGAATGCATGAACCAGCATGCCGGCAAGCAGGAGTTTCTCTATAAATGCTCCTGCATCATCGACCAGATCGGCAAGCAGATGAAGTACGAGGATTACGTGACGATGTCGGCGGCGCTGCGCTACCAGACGCTGGAAGGGCCCCGCGGCGCGGAATTTCGCGACCCGCAGAGCGTGAAGTCGATGGCGAACAAGTACAAGTCCATCCAGGCGGAGGCCGGCAAGGCCTGCCTGGCCGGATGAACAGACAGGATATTCCATGCGAACGATTCATTATCTATTTGCCCTCGTCGTGACGGCGGCAACCTCCGCGCTGGCAGCCGAAGCGGCGCCGTACAAGGTCATCGACGGCAACAAGGTCGACTCCGCCACGCTGAGCGGTTGGCGTACCTGGCGCGCGCTGGCCTGCGAACGGTGCCACGGCGCGCAGCAGGAAGGCGCCGTCGGCCCGGCGCTGACGGCCAGCCTGAAGGCGCTGTCCAAGGACGACTTCAAGACGACGGTGCTGAAGGGCCGCATCGACAAGGGCATGCCGAACTTCGACGGCAGCCACCAGGTGGTCGAGAACATCGACAATCTGTACGCCTACCTGAAGGGCCGCTCGGATGGCGCGATCGCGCCGGGCAAGTTGCAGGAGATCGGCAAATGAGGATGCGTGTTGCGCTGGTCAATTCAGCGGCGATTGCGGTCTGCCTGGCAGCCGGCAGTGCCTGGAGTCAGGAACCTGAGCGGCCGGTGCTGCGCGTCTGCCAGGACCCGAACAACCTGCCGTTTTCCCGGCAGGACCAGGCCGGCTTCGAGAACAAGATCGCCGCGCTGTTCGCGAAGGAACTGGGCTGGGATGTCGCCTATACCTGGTTCCCGCAGCGGATGGGCTTCGTGCGCAACACGTTGCGGGCAAAGGAGCCGGGCACGGACCGCTACAAGTGCGACCTGATCACGGGCGTGCCGACGGGCTTCGACCTGGGCGCCGTCACGCACCCGTACTACCGCTCGACGTATGCGATGGCCTATGTGCGCGACAGCGGGCTGGACGGCGTGCGGACGCTGGACGACCTGCTGAAGCTGCCGCCGGAGCGCCGCGCCAAGCTGAAGCTGGGAGTGTTTGCCGGCTCGCCCGTCACCGACTGGCTGCTGCAGCATGACCTGATGGGGCAGGTGGTGTCCTATCAGCCGCAGACGGGCGACTCGACCCAGTACCCCGGCCAGATCATCGAACAGGACCTGGCGCAAGGCAAGATCGACATCGCCTTTGCGTGGGGCCCGATCGCCGGTTACTTCGCCGACCGCTCGGCCGGCCATCGTATCGTTGCCGTGCCGCTGCAATCGCAGCCCGGCGTGCCGCTGGACTTCGAGATCGCGATGGCGGTGCGCCATGGCGACAAGGAACTGAAGCAACGCATCGATGGGTTGATCGACAAGAACCGCGAGCGGATCGCCGCGATCCTGGCCGAGTATGGCGTGCCGCGGCTGGACGAGCAGGGGCGCGTGATCGCGTCCGCTCCCGTGCGCTGAAGCGCGCGCCGTGGCCGCGCCGGCTGCGGCGAAAATGAAGGTCGCGCCACGCAGGTCAACCCAGACTGGCCAACCCACGGAGACTGCACGGTGGCGCCCTTGAAAGTCTTCGCTTTCGATCACGCATCCGCCGGCGGCCCGGCGCCCGGTGCGGGTGCCGGCCACGTGCCGGCATCGTTGCGCCACAAGGGCGCGCTGATGCTGGCCGCGCTGTGCGCCGATCTGCGCCGCGTGCCCGGCATCGAACTGATCACGCTGGACGATCCGGTCGATGCGGCCGATTCCTTCGATTCGGTGAGTGCGATATCGTCTGCTGCCGCCCATGGCTACGGGCAACCGTCGTTCATGCAGCGCTTCACGGAGCGGGTGCTGGCGGCCGACGCCGTGTGGCCGCTGGCGCCGGAAGCGAACGGCGTGCTGGAGCAGTTGTCGCATGACGTGCTGCGCCACGAACGCATTTTGCTGGGTAGCAGCCCGGCAGCAGTCAAGGTAGCCGCCAGCAAACGCGCCACGTTTGCCGCGCTGGTGCGTGCCGGCGTGCCGACGGTGCCAACCTTCGCGCCGGGCGACCCGCTGCCGGACAATGGCGGCGCCTGGGTAGCGAAACCGGACGACGGCGCCGGCTGCCTCGACACCCGGCTGTTCGCCGACAGCGGCGCGGCCCGCGCGTGGACAGGCGCGCATGGCCGCCGCGATTATGTGCTGCAACCGTTCATCGGCGGGCGTGCGGGCAGCCTGTCGCTGCTGTGCTGCTTCGGCTCCGCGCTGGTGCTGAGCCGCAACGAGCAGAGAATCGCCGTGCACGACAATCAGTTTCATTTCCTGGGCAGTACCGTCAACGGCCTGGCCGGCACGGGGGGCGAACTCGATGCGCTGGCGTTGCGCGTCGCGGCCGCGTTGCCGGGCTTGTGGGGGTACGCGGGCGTGGACATCATCCTGGCGGCCGGCGGTGCGTTGGTGCTCGATGTGAATCCCCGGCTGACAGTGTCATATGCGGGGCTGCATACATCGATCGCCTGCAATCCGGCGGCGCTGGTGCTGGAGCTGCTGGGCGGGACGTTGCCGGGGCCGGATGTGTTGACGCGCGCGTTACCGGTCAGTGTGGATGTGGCGGCGTTCGGGGTGCGGTAGAGCGGGGGAGACCGGGGACAGGCACTTAATTCGGGCGA
>JGI20283J13201_100125_pt1 | contig 38615 bp, 32 predicted proteins | sample Plalitdecfosmids_FD_13201 | JGI IMG/M metagenome (IMG submission 13201)
CGCATTCCTGTTCTCTGAGGCGCCGGGCGGCGGGGGTTGGCGGTACGTGAGTTGGACGACGACATTCTGGGCGACCTAGAGGCGCTGTGAGCACTCGCGCAGTGGTGGTCGCGGCAGGATCGCATACCGTGTTGGCATTCACCAGCACCGAAACTAGCGACGACGGCAAGTTGACCAGGCAGTTTTTCAACGACTGGTGCAGGGCGACTTCAGCCTGGACTGCGTTACCGGCGGGCTTCTTGGGCGGCATATTTGGGAGGAATGTCGGGAGAGAAGGCAGTGAACGCAACGGCTGCCGCAACGCGCCTGTATTCAAGCTCACGCATCGCATGCCGAGGTCGTCGGCGCCGACGGGGGCCAAGAGGCGGTGGAGGCGGTGAAAGACGGCAGAAAGCCGGGGTCCAATGGCGCATGTGCCCTGGCGACGCGGTCGAACGCGCTGCCCACCCTGCTCCGGTGCTGCAGCGCGACCAGCCCCGATTTTGTTGCACCGCCTGTCAACGACCCCATCCTCAACCCTGCACCTTTTGCCTTTTGTCCATTGTCCACAATCCCCCGCAGCTTGAGATTGAGACGCAATGGCTCTCTTTACCATAAGTGCGCCAGTCAACTATGACGAACAAGAAGGTGTGCATATATATATGGGTGCAAAACACACCCCATGTCTGGCTAACATCACATAGCCGCCTTTGTTGACTTTCTCAAAAACTACAAGTCCACGTCCACCGATGCAGCTGACCAGCTAGAGAGCCTCAACCTTAATGGCCAAGGCGAGGGTGAGGACGAGGACGAGTATGACATGGTCGACGACTCGGACGATCCCGCACTCAACGCAGCACAATCGCGCAACAAGTCCAAACTCAAGTACATGAACCAACTGCAGGAGGTAGCGAACCGTGAGCGGGACGAGATTCAGATAGATCTCAACGATCTCGAATCGGTCAGTAAACAACACCATCGTACACCAACTAGCAGGGTGGGGCGCTGATGGACAGCAACAGTACGAGAAGGCTACCTCAGACGACGAGCACAACTACCGGTTGGTCGAATCAATCGAGCGCAATGCCCACCACTACATCGACATCTTTTCTCGCGCAGTCGACAAGTGCCTTCCCCAGCCAACACGGGAACTAAAGTACGCCTCCAGCCATGGCCTTGTGACCACAACTGACCAAACCCAGCTTCAAAGACGATGTCCTGGACGTCATCATGACACAGCGCTCCAGGCGCAACGAGAGAATGCAGGAGCTACAAGGAATCGACGACAGCGCAGAGGCTGCGCCCGAATCCATGTTCCCCCCAGCCTTGACGCGACGATACACGCTCAACTTCAGGCCGAGGATACCATCTGGTGCCAGCAGCCAACGCAATGCAAAGGCCCTCGCCGTACGCAATGTCCGCGGCGAGCACCTGGGTCGCCTCATCACCGTCCGAGGTATTGCGACAAGAGTCTCAGACGTCAAGCCTGCCGTGCAGGTCAACGCCTACTCCTGCGACCGCTGTGGTAGCGAGGTCTTCCAGCCGGTGACCACCAAGCAATTTACCCCTCTCGTCGAATGTCCCTCGGATGACTGCAAGAGCAACAAGACAAAGGGCCAACTGTTCCTCTCGACGCGCGCCTCCAAATTCCTCCCCTTCCAAGAAGTCAAGATTCAAGAGATGGCTGACCAGGTCCCTGTTGGCCACATCCCTCGACAACTTACCATCCACTGCCATGGCGCCCTGGTTCGCCAAATCAACCCCGGAGATGTCATCGACTGTGCTGGTATCTTCCTCCCAACACCTTACACTGGATTCAAGGCAATTCGCGCAGGACTCTTAACCGACACCTATCTTGAGGCACAGTATGTCATGCAGCACAAGAAAGCCTACGACGATATGGTACTCGCACAGCCTACTCTACGAAGGATGAATGAACTTGAGCGGACCGGTCAATTGTACGAGTACCTATCACGGTCCATCGCACCCGAAATCTTTGGCCATGTCGATGTCAAGAAAGCCCTTCTTCTCCAGCTCATTGGTGGTGTCACAAAGGAGGTTGGTGACGGTATGCGCATCCGTGGTGACATCAATGTCTGTTTAATGGGAGACCCTGGTGTGGCCAAATCTCAATTGCTCAAATACATCACCAAGGTCGCGCCGCGTGGTGTTTACACGACGGGTCGCGGTAGCAGTGGTGTCGGTCTCACCGCAGCTGTCATGCGTGATCCAGTCACTGACGAGATGGTTCTTGAAGGAGGAGCTCTCGTTTTAGCGGACAATGGCATGTGCTGCATTGATGAGTTTGACAAGATGGACGACAGCGACCGGACAGCTATCCACGAAGTCATGGAACAGCAGACCATCTCGATCAGCAAGGCCGGAATCACCACCACCTTGAACGCCCGCACGTCGATTCTTGCCGCCGCTAACCCGCTCTATGGTCGTTACAACCCTCGCCTCTCGCCTATCGAGAACATCAACCTCCCTGCTGCGCTATTGTCGCGTTTCGACGTTCTTTTCCTCATTCTGGACACCCCATCGAGAGACTCGGATGAAGAGCTTGCCCGCCATGTTACTCATGTACACATGCATAATGCTCACCCCGAAGCTCCCGGAGGCATCATCTTCAGCCCAGCCGAAGTACGCCAATGGGTTGCTCGCGCACGATCATACCGGCCAACGGTGCCCAAAGACGTCTCGGACTACATGGTCGGTGCCTACGTACGCATGCGACAGCAGCAGAAGCGCGACGACGGAAACAAAAAGGCCTTTACCCACACCTCGCCGCGTACACTGCTTGGTGTACTTCGTCTCGCACAGGCTCTCGCACGTTTGCGGTTCGCCGAGCAAGTCATCTCAGAAGACGTGGACGAAGCTCTTCGTCTGACTGAAGTCAGCAAAGCCAGCTTGTACGCTGATGAGAACCGTAGGGACGATCACACCCCAAGCAGCAAGATCTACCACCTCATTAAGAGCATGGAAGCGAGTGGTGCCGCTGCCGTTGGTGATGGTACGCGAGGCGAACTGGACCTGCGCAGAGTTAGGGAGAGAGTGTTGGCCAAGGGCTTCACAGCCGATCAGTTCGAGTCTGCCATTGACGAGTACTCCATGCTTGATGTAAGTTTCGTCAGCATCCTTTACGAACAACGAATAGTACTGATATACCCCGACAGGTTTGGCAAACAACTGGAGAAGGCACACGACTTGTCTTCATCGAAGCCGGAGAGGATGAGGATATGGACGCCGACAATGACTTTTAAATCACGTGCACGCATTGACAGCACAAGTACGGGTGTGGGTATATGGAGTTCCAAGGCGTTAAATATCCAAAAGACGTGGCAAGTCTTCTTGACCAGCAATCATTTGCAGCTACGCGAACAAATGCCAATGAAAGCTATGATATAACCATTACTGTATCGCGTGAACCATGCTTGCTGTACGCATGCATGTAGTGCCAAGACACACATGTTCGGGCAAGCATCATCAGTGCGTGAACCATCGCGGGGTCATTACCGAACAGTGCGAAACCGAAATTACTACCATAGTCCCTCTACACGCAATCACTGCGATATTCTTTTCCGGTCACTCGCGCGGTAAGATTGAGTGGCCCAATCTTGTCCACGGTTCTACCTTCCTCAAGAGGTTACTCCCAAGTAACGAATCTCACACCTCGCGGTCCGCAAACTCGCACGATAAGCTTGCGCCCAGCCTCCCAACTTCCTCTCTCCCCAATATCTCCACCGTTTGCGCATACAGAACGAATCTGCGCTCGACTAGACTACTGCACAATGGCACAAGGCGCAGCGAACAACTTTGCGCAATTCATGGTGGTGGGCCGTACGTACACCTCTCAATGCTCCCATAGCTTTGCTCCCACTATTCCTACGGCCCACGACCCACGACATACTAACACACAATATAGCAACATGTTTCTTCCTCGGAATCATGTTCGCTCAACTTCCATACGACTACAATGTCCTATGGACCACACCCACCGATCGCGCAACCTACTTTGACATTTTGGAATCGCACATCAAATTCCTCTATGCCTCTCCCCCGATCGTCTCGCGCATCCTCAACCTAGTCATTGGTACCGGCCTCCTTGGTTTCCTCATCAAGCTCTTCAAGCCCAACCAGGCCAACATGCTCTTCGACGGCGCATCGCTCGTGCTCTACATGGCCGGTATTACTGTATATCTGACCAACATTGTCAAGGGTTTCAGAGTCGTGACGGCAGGCATCTACGGTGACCTGTCAAAGGCCGCACCGGGCGAGGTGACTGAAGAGGACATGGGTGACTACATCTCAAGAGACGACACGCTGAGGGTGTTCGCGGCGAGTAATACCATTCTCTCACTAGTGCTTGTGGGCGTCTTGGTGCTACAGGCGGGACAGTGGTACGCTAAGAGGGCCGAAGAGAAGGAGATTCAAGAATTCGAACGCTTGGCTGAGGAGAAGAAGGGTGCTGGGAAGAAGAAGCAGTAGGTTTAGGAGTTGCTACATTGGAGCAGACTTGTGGGTAGCTGTTTTCCCTTGGCCCCTAGTTTGAGTCTCGGCTTAAGCGGGTTCTCTTGTTAATTTTCTTGCTCCATGTATAATGTCAAAGATTCAGAATGTGATGACGATATACTTGGCGTAAGTACTGGCCGAAGCACTGTATTTTTAATGTACCTCACTGTTTACGAGTTTATGACTCTGGCGTATCGTCCACTGTTTCAAACTGCGCTCCACGTCAATGGTGCATCGTCTTGCTGATTCACTCTACCGTAGAGTCTTATATCGTATGGGGGCTGCTCGGGATATGAAGCATATGGCTTACTTGATGCTCAGTCGAAAACACTAGTGTCAGGCAACGAATAGCGATGGTAGGTCCTGTCGACGCTGAGTCGGTCTATTTGCTTACCTACTCCCAAGATTGGGAGAAGGATGAGATTACCTAGTGGTATACGGTCGGGTCTGCTAGCGCCTTCCTTTTGCCACAAACACAACAAAACATTTTTGTTCACAGCCATCTCAATCGCTCACTCGCACTCCACTCACACTTGAATCGAACCTCGCCCGGCTACCATAAGGATCGAGACCTAGGGAGACATACCGGCATACTGATAGATAGATTCGCATCGCTACTTTCTCTAGGCATGGCCAAAAGAAGTGAGCTTGATCAGCGATGAAGCGCTCCCAGGCGACTGAGAGCTGGGGAGGTAACGGCATCAGACTGAGGCAGCAGGCACGAGCAGCTGCAAACGAAGTAGCTGGGAGAAAGTCGGCTGAGCTTCTGGGCCGTCAGTTTGTTGATATCAATAACATCTTGACCACAGCAGGCCAGCCACGCCGGCTACGTGGAGTTGAGAGAAAGAACAGTCAGCAGGCAACCACCCTAGAAGCTAGGGCCACGGATTCCTCTGCCCTGTACCTACCCCACCGTAGAGACTCGACCGGCTCCATTGACAGTCATGCCGAGCTTGATATAGTGTTCCGCTTTATCCAAGGAATTACCCCAGACGGTCAGTTGGTATCCAGTACCACTGCAAAACTACCCGGTATACATACTTGCATCCCGTTGCCATGCGATCACAACGAAATCATGTTATACAGATACTGGAACGGCAGAGGTCTCCATGCGCAGCGGCGACGAAGTTTCCCTCTTGTATTCTTCAAGCAAGTACATGTGCTAGTCATCCCCGCCTGCTACAAGTTCCCCTTGTATTCTTCACACTATACTATGATATTATACCTCACATCTGAGATTTCCTCTTATATTCTTCAAGCAAGCACATGTGCTGTCCATCCTCGTCTACTAGAAGCGTTGTAGAAGGAATGTGTGAGTGTCAAGCTTCATCACTTGACGTTGCCGTGATATTACGTCATTTGGACGCGGAAACTCTGGAACGTCCAACGCGCTATGCAGAGCGACAAAACCTCAACCATGTCTTTGTAGGTTGTTCTGAATACCTACACCATCCACTACCATCTCTCAGACCCATTACTAGCCATGTCGTTGAATCCCGAGCCATCAATGCCTGAGGAGCGCGCAGAGCAGGACCTGCCGCCCAAGTCGTACGCCGACGCCGCCGAAGAAGCCCTCCAGCCTGACTCGGGTCCATTATCACATGTCAACGACTCGGACGGTACGACTGAGGACAGTGCAAGAAAAGTCAAGGGGCAGATTGGCGAGGTAAATGTCAAAGGCCTCAGGCTAGACTCGAATGAGGACGACATTTCGCACGAAGGCATTGGTCAGGACGGCTCGCCCAAGAGCCCGACAGCGAAGGGTCATCGCCGCGTGTCATCGCGCAGCTCTCGTGCATCTTCCAGCCACAAACACGGCGAAAAGATGGAGAACGGCGTCTATAAAAAGCATCCCAATGGAAATAACAGTGGCGATGTGTTGACCAGTGTGAAGCCACAGCAGGAGCAAGAAATGGCAGAGGCCGACCGGAGAACCGACCTCAAGCGCAGAAACTCCGAGTTGACGACAGGACGGCAGGCTGGCGCGGGATGGGCTCAGAGCAAGTGAGTAACACGCTGCGCATTTGCATCCTCTGCGCTATCGCCATTGATACTAACAACTCCAGAATCCGATTTGCTCCCATGAACGTGCCCCTCCAGCGACGCCTCCAGACCCTCGCCGTTCTCATGCACACGCTGAGCATCGTTGGCAGTCTTGCCATCTTCTTCTTCCTCTGCAGCATTCCCCTGCTCTGGCCCATTCTTCTTCCTTACACCATCTACGTCCTCTTCTCCAACGCCGGCACGTCTGGGGAGCTCTCTTTCCGTAGCGACCGCATCCGACGACTGCCCGTCTGGTCGCTCTTTGCATCCTACTTCCCCGCCCGTCTCCACCGCTCACAGGAGCTGGAACCAACCAGGAAGTACATTTTTGGCTACCATCCACACGGCATCATATCCCATGGCGCCTTTGCTGCCTTTGCGACGGAAGCCCTAGGGTTTGCCCAACTCTTCCCAGGCATCACCAATGCCCTGCTCACTCTAGACTCCAACTTCCGCTACCCCATCTACCGCGAATATGCTCTCCGTCTAGGCATGGCCTCTGTATCCCGCGAATCTTGCGAGAACATACTTTCCAAGGGCGGCCCTAACAACGAAGGCATGGGACGCGCCATCACAATCGTTGTAGGCGGAGCCGCCGAGTCCTTGGATGCACGTCCTGGCTCCATCAAGCTCGTCCTCCGCCGCCGCAAAGGCTTTGTCAAGATGGCCATCCGTACAGGCGCCGATCTTGTCCCTGTTCTTTCGTTTGGCGAAAACGACATCTACGACCAGCTGGACACCGAGTCGCACCCTTATATTCACAAGTTTCAGATGCTTGTGAAGAAGTTTATGGGCTTTACCGTCCCCATATTCCACGCACGAGGCATCTTTAACTACGACGTCGGCATGATGCCCTATCGCCGGCCGATCAACATTGTGGTCGGTCGCCCAATCAGGGTAGTGCAGGACAAGCACCCAGGAAACGAGTATATCGACGAGGTGCACCAGCAGTATGTGGATGAGCTCATGCGCATATGGAACGAGCACAAGGATAGATTTGCCAAACACAGGACTGGTGAATTGGAGATTGTCGAGTAGACTGCGGAAGAGTTCATTTGGTCTTTTACTGTTTGATTGGAACAAGGTTCATTTTAGTTGTGTTCGACGTTCCTTTTTTTGGCTGGCTACCATTACAAGTTTGATAGTACCGATGGAGTGGGTGCTTGGATAATATAGGAGTTGATGAACAACGGATGGCAAGGCAAAGTTCCACAGTTGGCAAGCAGGTTTGGTAATTACGCAAAAAAGCAAACTGTACAAACATATCTAACCACGTTCTTGGTGTGTACGTCAACGGGAGGTGTGATGGTAGTCGCCTCAGTGTGCTGCTCCCTGGAATATCCCATTGGATGATACCTGCGATGATACACTACACTATATTACAAGGTCCCAAACATCACCTTACTCCTCATCGTCGAGATCAGCCCAGCGACCAGCTAAGGGCTTAGTAGTAAGTGAAATGTCATCCACTGCTGTAGAACCATGTCCAGTATCAACACCTGAAGCCTCGGCCGAGGTTGAGACTACCGTGTCAGAACCCTCAGCCACACCTCTAGTCGCGCCTTCATCTTCACTTGTAACGCCACTGTTTGCGCCACTAACCCTCTCCTTCTGCTCCTCTTGCTCCTCGGCGGCTTCCCAGTCTTCAGCCACGTCAACAGGCACTTCCTTCTCTTTCTTTTTCTTCCTGCTGCTGCTCAAACTGAGGACAGCGAAACCGCCTTTATTTCCAAAGGTTGTACTCTTCTGGACTTGGCGCAGGGGAACACCTTTGGAGGCCACGACTTGGCTCCAACCGGAACCGGGACCAACGTCTGATTCCTTGTGGACAAGGTTGAGCGAGGAGTCGAGGCGCGCGAGTTGTATTTTGCCAATGGATTGTGCGGTGAAGGCTTGGGATAGTGGAGTCTGGATAGATTCGAGCATGGTTTGCATGTCGCGCTCTGGGATGCTAAGACGTGCTGCTAGGGGTGGCTTTAGGGCTACGGCGTCGCCAGGGAGGAAGGTGATTTCCAGTTCGCATCGAAACGACGTCTTCGCAAGCACGCTCTTAACAACTGGGCTAAGCTCTTCTATGGTAAGTGCAAAGCGTGGATTTAGCATGAGGAATGCGTTGTAGGGATCTGCATTCACGTTGCTGGGCTTGGAACGTAACGTAGAGGCTGATGCTGAGGCTACCGGTGCAGGCGCAGGAGCAAGGCGCTGTTGCACTTGCCGAGTTCTGGCACACTCTGCGAGTGTCCGCATCGGCGCCATAACAAATTTTGGTGTCTTGAAGATGGCCACGTGTCGATGTGGTTCTGGGTCCATACTTTCCGAGTCCATACCGAAATCTTCAGCGAGTGAGTGAACAAAGGCGCGCTGGTTGCTAGGCATAGGCTTAAAGCGAAGCCGCTTCTCGTTCGGGTCAGCAGCAAACAGGCGAAGTTGCTTCTCCTGCGTAGCTGCCCATGTCGAGTTTTGTTGATACATGTTCAGTGTAGCGTCCGAGTACGGGATATGGTCGTTCTGATGCTCCGGATCTACATTGAGCGCGAGTGCTAGGATACGGTTGCGCTCTAGGCGAGCACACTCCTCATCACACTTGAGTACCTTCTTCAGATTTCCATCTCCGTTGCGCGAAGCATTGCATTTGGCATCCTGTTTGATCCGCTGGCATTCACAAGTGACGAAGATCTTGTGTGAGCATGGCTTTTCCTCCTTGCATGGCTGAGGAAAGTGACAGGGATCCAAGCATGCATGACCACAGATATTGAGCTCCTTTCCGCAGGCCTGCCTACAGGGTTCTGCGCATTCTCCAGGCCGGTGACATTGTTTTTGGCATTTGTGAGTACCGCACCTGAGAGTACGTCCGCAGACCTGACCACAACGAACCTCATTTAGCCAACATGGCTGGTTCTTGAGAACGCTCTTACCGCATAGACACGGCTTAGTTGTTAAGAAGGCACACTTCGGACATGGCTGATCATCTTCGTGGCAACTGTGGTCCAATTGAGGGTGACCGCAACCCTTGGGTCGCTCACATTTGAATCGACATGGTGGCGGTTTGGTACCACACGGAAGCGGAGGTTGCAAAACAGTTCTTCCACAGTGACAACTAAGCTCATCAAAGATGGCGTCGCGACATGTGCCACAGGGGCCTTTGTGACACAGTTCCTGGCAGCGATGCTCGGGATTGCCGCATTTTAGTTGGCGACCGCAGCTACGAGTACATATGTGCTCGGCTTCAAAGTTCTCACGAGGCTGGCGGGCGACGGAGTCCAGCGATCTGGGTTTACGACGGTTAGATGCCCGCTCGGCAGCCTTCTTCTCTCCAGCACAGCAGCGCTCGCCACATTCGTGTCGCCCACAGTTGAGTGAGACACGACAAATGCGCATACATTGCGGAGGTTCTTCCCTACCCTGGTGGCAGATAGTCTTGGATGATACACGACCGCACCTGCACAAAATGTCGACTTGCTTCAAGCAAGGTAGACAATCGCCTTGATGGCAGGGCTGATTGCATTGATGACGGCACGCAAGCATTTGTCCACAAGGCTTGTCGCAGTTCGGGATCGGGTCTTGGCAAGAAGCTCGAGGGTCGATGGACATGTCAGCCAGAGCAGTCTTGCCACAGGGGCAGCGGGTGACTACATCTGGAGATCGCGGACAGTGTGGCGTTTCGGCATCTTGTGTGTGACAGTCTAGTTTGCAAGTGTGTTTGCCGCAGTCGAATGGACGGTCACATTCGTTGGGACATTGGAACGAGCCGACCCAATTCTCGACGGTAGCAGTGCCATCGGCCGCTACATGAGACTGACTGCTATGCCTTTCTTCTGCTCGATCGTGGCATAGAATGTCCTTTTGAACCTGGCCACAGTAACAGCGTGCAGACACCCGAACCTCACACGGCCCGCAAGGACCATCGTGACATGGTCGCTCACATGTATGTTCTCCACAAGACATCAGTCCTCCGCACACTTCACCACAGCTCCACCCGTTTTTGTAATCGGTATCGACACAGCGCCGAGTCACTGATTTCTGACGGCAAAAGCAGTACTGTGTAGGTCCCATCAAGCCACAGGGCGGACAAGGACCAGCATGGCAGGTGGAGCCGCAAGGGTGTGGGCAGGGTTTGGGAAGCAGTCGTGGGCGAGAACAAGTCTGACCACAAGAAAAGGGTGGTAAACCGGGCGTTGATCGTGGTTCCAACTCCTTCTCACACCAGCAGTGGAAATTCTTGGGCAGAATATCCTTTGGTAGATTGCATCCCGGACAACGCCATTGCCTAGGAGGGTGCATGTCTCCGTCCTGAGCTTGCTGTCGCGCCGCTGCTGAGCCCTCGTTCGTTGACCACTTCTTAATGCATCCCAGATGGAAAACAGTCCAGCATGTTCTGCACGACCAGACACCCCGCGAACGTCTTGTAACTTCCTCAGTACAGATGGCGCACTCGTAGTGACCATTGTCAATATCCTCATGTGTCCTGGTAGCGATGTCGGGCGCCGTCGATTTGGGGGCCTGGGGTTGCTTCTGGCGTGACGGTCGCGATTTGCGAGGGGCGATGGGTTGGCCAGGCTGAAATGATGGTGCGTCTGCGTGCAGTCCTTGGGGCACTTCTGAGGTTTGTGACGCAGTTTCGTCACCTTCAGCCGTCAGCTGTCCGCCAAACTGACGGCCACCGGCTGCCATGCGCTGTGGGAAACGGTCTGCGCCAGCCCTTCCTCTTCCACCCCGTCCGCCCCCACCCCCGCGTCCCCCTCTCCCACCTCGATGCGCAGCTTGCTGTACAGATGCAGGAACTAGCTCCAACGTGGCTGCATTCGGTTGTGGCGGCCTCGCAGCATCGTTGTGAAGTCCTCGGCCTCGTCCTCTGCCACCCCGTGCGCCCCCTCCTCTTTGCGCTTGACTTGCTGTCTGTGGTTGTGGTTGGAGGTGTTGTCCTGCTTGAGTCTGCTCTTGCTGTTCCGACTGGGGGTTTGTATTGCGATTTCGCGGATTTCGCCGCCTTCGCGATGCTCTCGAAGCATCTGCTGGTCCTGGAGCTGCTGTTGCTGCTGCCACTGTCGCGGTCGACATTGCGTGTGACTGCAAGGCGTAGTTGAATGAAAAAAAAACAGTATCTACAGGCTCGGGTATTTGTACGGCCTGGTGAAACGGGAAAGAAAGGGATTGACGTTCTGTTGTGGTAGGGAAGTTGTGTGTGTTCTTTTGTAACTTTGCAGTGGCAAGCAGTTATACTCGAATGGGTGCCTGAAGAATCAGGCTAGCGCTAGGGTTCCAGAAGGTACGGTAGGTACATGTGCAGTGATGAGTCAAAGGGGACTCATACCGCATCCTCAAGTTGCAGTGGCGCAGCCGGCGAAAAGACGGGCTATTCGACTTTGGGGGACAGTGAACAGTGAAGGGCTGCGGAATTTACATGGGGAAGCGCGTCATAGGGTCCGGCCAGTCATCCAGAGTCGCCGCCCCGGTCGGTCGTTCCTACCTGCGGCTTAGTTCCGGTTTTAGCTATGGGCGCGTCGGCGGGTTTGAGCTTCACATATCGATCGCGAACCAACCACACCCGTCCACCGTCCCCCCCCTCCCCCAGCTACGCAAACAACATCATGATGAAGACCGTCATCGGCGCCCTCGCTCTGACCGCGCTGCCCTCGGCGCTCGCCTTCCGCAACACATCGCCCTTCTTCCTCTTCTCCACGGCAGAGTAGGCATCGCAGCAGTCATCGCACGCCAACATGTCCAAGCTAACAGCTGCAGTCTGTTAATTCCGAACAACGACGCCGCCATTGCGGAATCATCAGAAGTCACGGCCGACGTGCTCAAGGCTCTTCAGCACTGCCCCACCAAGTCGTACGCCATCGTTGAGCAGAAGGGTGTCTCCTCTGCCGACTACATCAATGACCGCGCCGCGCCACAGCTCAGTCGGTACATGGCCGGCAAGCATGCCGAGATCAAATCAATTGTAGCGATACCAGACACGGTCGGACAGGTCGACGGGGCTGCCATCGCCGAGTATCTCATCTCAAACTGCGCCAAGGGCTACACCGACGACGACACCTGGCTCAGCCGACAAGTGCATGCCGCGCCTCCCACGTCCAAGGCGCTTCGCATCGAGCATCTCCAGTTAAATGGTAAGCACAGAGTATGCAGAATATGCAAGTCCCGCTGACCCTGGCAGATGCGGCGCTCGACGACTTCATCATCAACGATGCAAAGTCACACGACTACACCGTCATCTACCTCACCACCCCCCAGACCGAGTCGCAAGCTCACGAGGCAATCAAGCAGTACGCATATGAGATGGATAACTCATTCCCAGAGGCCATGCAGATGGAGCTGAAGCGCGACCTTTCTTCCCATGGAAACCGAACAAACCGGACAGACTCGTCCCAGGTCGGCCTTTTCGAAAAGTACCAGTACTTCACACCAGGCATCTTCATGGGCTTCGCTGCAATCATTCCGCTTTTCTTCATCCTGCTGGTCGGTATCCGGGCCCTCACTAGCCTTGAAGTATCCTACTTTGCCTTTAGCAAGGAGATGGGTCCCAATGCGCAGAAGAAGCAATAAAGGCAACTAATTCTATACGAGTGGTCGGAGTTATCCCTGGAGTGGCTTGTACGAACATGGGCAGCTGGCGTTTACCTGGGTTTTTAGGCTTGAAGAGAAATTTAAACCATCTCAGTACTGAAGCTCACTTCCTAGTTTCCATGCATACCCGAGTTCGATTAACCAACCCTAATACAACACAATCTTCAGCCTATCCCCTCCACCTACTCCCACACACCAAACCAAATCAACACGCGCGCTCGAGCCCTTCAAGTTCTTCCGTTGGTACTTCCTTCATATCCTCTTGTTCTTCCCTCAACACACTCCCCATCTGATCCATATCCAACGCCTTAGCCATGTTCTGGATCTTCTGCACCATTGCAAAATTCTTGTCAAACAGCGCACGGTACTGCATCATCAAGCTACTCAAACGCTTCTGCAACGAAAGCTTTGCATGGACAGCATTGTTCTTGTCATTCTCCAGAGCAGCCTTGGCTCTTGCCCCAGAGCTACGGTAGAGCTGGAAAAGCGTATCGTTGCGGCGGCGAATAACTTGTTCGAGGCGGGCAATCTGCGACCGGAGCGATTCGATGTACTTGTCTTTTGCGGCAACGACGGCTGTGACGGCTTCGGGGTCCTGGCGTGCTTGTTGCTGGCCTGCCGCACCACCACTCTCGCGTAGTGTCCTATCCAGCTCCTCAATCTTCTTCTTCAGCGCTTCGTTCTCCTCTCTCAGCCTCATATTTACCTTCTTCCTTTTTGCCATTTTCGACCGTAGCTTGTTATGCAACTTGTCTCTGGCTTTGACTTCCGCCTTGTGTTTTACTGATGTATTCATGTTCCATACGTCCCTCACTTTTGCCTTTGCCTTTTCATCTTTCTCCCTCGCTAACAGCACAGCTCTCAACGCATCAACCTCTCCACAAAGAACCTGCACCTTACTTTGCCAATCCTCCAGCTCCCCTTCCAACCTTTGCTTATCCTCCTGCAACAACTGCCTCTCCGTCCTCGCACTCTCATCCCCGCCCCGAGCCCGCACTTGCAGCATCTTCATCTTCTCCTCTAAAAGCTCGTCCGGTGCGCCAAAATCATGGTACCGCTCCTTGACTGCGTTTTCCAACTTGGCCATGTACTCGTTTGTAGCCTTGCTGTCTTGAATAAGGCACTGCTCCAGCCGCTCCAGAGTTTCCTTTCCAAGTGCCTTTTCGAGCGCCGCTCGTGTGGCGGCTAGGAACCCGGCTTCTTCTTCTTCTTCTTCTTCTTCGTCGGCAGCAGTATTGTCGTCTGCGAGGCATGTGCTGGGTGGTGTATGAGGCTGAGCCCTTCGTAGCGCCTCGCTATTGCTGCGCGGTGCGAGCGTGGTTGTTGAATCATCTCTCAATCGGTATGCTTCTTCAATAGGTCTGGTAGGAGTAGTATCTGGTATCGCTTCTTTCTCGACACCCGCGTCGACGACGACCAGTGGATCAACCCACGTCTTGTATGGCGGGAGATCAGTAGACATTGCTTGCCCTGTCCGCGTCACTTCTTTGCTGTTCGAAGCTTTCGGCTTTGGTCTCTCCACCGTCCGTACAAAGATGAGGTCGTCCATGGTATCTTGCATGCAGTTTGTGGTGTTCTCAGAGAATGCCGGTGGCTTTGCGTTTTCTTGTTGTCCTTAAATGGGTAGGTAGGTAGGTGTTGCGCAGACGGAGGCGTCTTTACCTGTAAAGGCTGGTAGAGTTACATTCTGATGTTGGAGCAAACGGAGCTCAAGGCAACAGCGGGCACGTATTGTATGCGTTCGGTTGTGGTGAAAGTGAAGGTGAAGATGTCATTGACTATATGCTGGAGACGTCGACCATTCACAGTGTAACATACAGAAAGGACAGTCAATGACAGAGTGATAAACAGACGGCCTCGAAACCCCACATCTACTCACCCCACCTTAGATCAGCAATATAATACCAGAGGGGATGTACATTTTTCCAAATCTTTGCAACAATGCCTCCGTTTGCACGATGATTGCGTTGTTTACTATGCACCATTCCCATGCTAATCTACGCAACCCATGAATCCACGCTCCACAGCCTAAATAGTAGGAACATAAACTCCCTGGAAATGCCGCCGAAAAACAAACGACCATGCTTGTGATTGTGAACCAAAGAAAAGACTACTTCTTTTTGAACAAGCCCTTGCCCAGCAGATTTTTAAGCTTGCTCTCTTTCTCCTCGTTGCTCATGTTTGCCTTCCGCTTACCCTCGGCAACAGTCTGTCCTTGTCCCTGTCCTGCCGCTGCCGACGTCTTCTCCTCGCGAACCGTCTCTTCGACCTTCAGCTCTTGTGCCTTGGCCTGCCATTCCTTTGCTAGCGTGTGTCGCGACGCCCGCGCTTCAGCACTCGCATTATCTGCCCACTGGAACGTAACGAGCTCGTTGTTGAAGAAGCGCAGATCGTGGACCAGCCGCTTATCGTCTTGTGGGATGAGGACGAGACGGCCTGTTGGGCCAGTGTTCTTGAGCTGAAAGGGCTCGTTCTTTTTCTCTAGAAAGCCACGCACAAATTCGTATAGACCGGCTGCGGTGTCAGACTTGTTGAAAGACATTTGGATGAGTGCACCATCAGGCATACGTATACGAAGAGAACCACCTTTTGCAGCAGCTGCGTCAATCTTCGCTTGCCGCTCCTTCTCTTGTTCCTCGAGCTCCTTGTCGGAGAGGAGGCGCGTATTGCGTGTCTTGTTGAGCAATGCATTCTGGTGTGCCTTTGCGTGCTCAATGGTAGGGAGGTAGTCGTTCTCGTTGAACGCATTGCGCGCTGCCTGTGGGGTTGAAGATTTTGGCGCCGAGAAGATCTGAATATTGCGAGTCTGTTCCGAAGGTTGCGATGACTTATCCGTCGGTACAGATGAAGCTTGAGAAGCCGCTTCTGGCATCGACGAAGCGGTCGATGTTGCTGCTGCCAATGCTGCTGCAGGAGAGGTATTTTCAATATTTTCAGATGCATAATGCTCAGTGGAGACAGCTGGTTCCACTGCAGGTTGAGGAGCTGGTTCGTGATCAACTTCCATCGTTTCTGGATCCGGCTCTTCATTGCGCACAGTCTCGCCTGCTATGACCTGTGTTGCTTCTGGTACAGCCTTGTCGGGATCTGGTACTGAAGCAAGCTGGTCTGACGTTGAAGCATGTGCGCCTTGAGCGCCAGCGGAAGCAGGTTCGCTAGACTTGAAATACTGAGTTATCTGCGCCATAGCCTCCTCCAACGGTGTTCCACTGTTCCTGTAGGATAGCTTCAACAGAGCCGATCCGCTATCAAACCCCAGTTGGCTGAGCGTCTGCTGCAGCTCAACAAAGCTTGACTGCTCCTTGTGGCCCGGCATGACGGTGATGACGGGCTGTTCATAATTTAGTCGACCAGCCCCAGATGTACCACTCATCTCCGGCACTCCGCGTTGTGTGAAGTTGTAGTTGGCCTTATCCCCGCTTTCAAAGTGGCGTAGAATCTCCCATAATGATGTGTTGCTCGCGAATTTCTGAGTCAGACGTACATTCTTCTCACTCGCTGGAAGCTGGAGGGCTACGGAGATGACGGTGGGGGATCGCGAGGCTTGGACGAGCTCTAATCGGGCGCCCTGGGGCAGGTTCGCAAGCCGTATTTGTTGAGAGAGAGAGATGGGTTTGTTGTTGTACTTGAGCGTGAACTGGTCCTTGTTTACACCAAACTTCTGACACGCCTCGTCCCGAACCTCGGTCAAGTACTTGGTAGGTGTAGTCGGGATCTTGAAGGTCCTCGCGTATGAGTTGAAGACGACGACGTGCGACATTATGATGCGCGGAACAATCGATAGAGGCCGTGAGCGAGGAGGAAGGCAGCCGGGGCGTTTGCGAGAAATATGGCACGCGAGTACCAGCAGTTCCAGCGGTGCGCTCTGCGAGTTGCGTCGCTGCGTTGAAGGAGGAGGATGAGACTGGCGATATGGAGGAGCTTTGCTTCGGCGAAACTAAAGAAAAGGTTGCTGGGGCCTGCCATGAATGGGCAGTTAGGGGCTGTGGTCACGCAGGGCCGCCGACGGTGAAGAACAGGAGGGGCGCTTACCAATCCCCCGAGAGTGTAGGGATGCGGGAGCCCAAACCAACGGGTGAACGTGACGATATCGGATGCCTTGGTGTTGCAATGATGTATAGGGTGAGGGGAAATACGGGGGTGTATTAGTGGACAACAGCTGGATAAATTCCTGCTCGTGCCGGGATCCGAGAGAGCGTCTTGTTCTGGAAGCTTCGTTTTGGCGCGCGTTCGTTGTTGGTGCCTGGATACGCTACCTACAGCACACGGTCACGGTCGGTGACGGAAGAGCGAACGAACACAACCCCGCCCCCACTAAATGCTGGGGAGCTACAAGTCGCGCCTCATTTTATAACAAAAACAACAACAACAACATCGATAAGCCATCTACACGTCCACCAAACATGTCTGGAACAGTGGAAATTAAATCGCCTGCTCAGCTGAGTTCGCTGCTGTCATCGTCGCGCATTGTCGTGGTCAATTGTACGGTAGCCCCAATCATGCAAAAAGATCAAGTCGCACTTGCTGACGTTTGCTGCGTCCAGTCTACAACGAGGAAAACACGTCGAGCAAAGCGATTGCGCCCGTATATGACCAGTTAGCTGGCCAGCTCTCTAGGCCCGGCAAAGTCACATTCACCAAAGTCAGCACAGTACAGCAAGCACAGATTGCCCAGAGCTACAACGTCACAAAGTATGTGCCGTGAATTTTCTGTTCGATATACTAGCCAACCATGTGTACAGCACGCCCACCTTCATCATCTACAAGAACAACCAACAAATACGCAAATACGCCGGCTCCAACCCCCAGCAACTGTCCGAGGCGATCAAGACGCTCGCAGCAGAAGCAGAAAACGACGGCAAAGGCGGCAGCGGCTTCCCCAGCGCAAGCGGCAGCAGCGGAAGTGGAAGTGGCGCATGGGTAGGCGCCAGCTTACCACGCGGCTACACTGATGTCACCGACTCCGTAGACCCTCGAGGCCTGGATCTGCTCAACGCAGACAGCGACTTTGGCGCCGTAAAGACGCTGTTCGAGACGTCACCACCCAGCTCGTTGAACAAGGGCAAGAGCGCTGCCACAGCTGCAGACGGAAACAAGGACTGGATCGAGAGCGATGTAGACAACCAGCTCATGCTGTACGTGCCCTTCATGGCAAACCTCAAGGTACACACGATTCAAATCACATCGTGCGTGTCGGCCGACGCTTCAGACGACAACGAAGCGCCCGTACGACCCAAGACCATCCATGTGTGGACCAATCGCCAGCATAACCTGGGTTTCGAAGAGGCCGAGGATATTCCTGCCACACAGACAATCGAGCTGAAGCCCGAAGACTGGGACGAGCAGACACAGACGGCTAAGCTCGAGCTGCGGTTCGTCAAGTTTCAGAACGTCTACTCGCTAGTCCTGTTCGTTGCGGATGCCGAGGGTGACAGCGAGAAGACGCGCATCGACCGAATCCGCTTCATCGGCGAGACGGGAGAGAAGCGTGAGATTGGCAAGCTAGAGAAGATTGGTCACGACGACTGAGCGTCTTTTTAGTCGTTGATAGCAATTCATTGTGGAAGCACATGTTCGCCCAAGACCCCATCAGGACAAAAATATTTACTACGTAATGCTAAATGTTCAATTCTGGCCTTGTTTTTACACGATATTGTCGAGTGCTACTATCGTCTGCTGACGTCTTAAAAGCCCATGTATAACTTGGCCATGGTTGAACACCTCGCAACACTACAGACCGAGGTCTAGCACTTTATAAATGCTGCAGCAATCACAACAAGTAAACGACATCATCATGAAGATTGTCCGTGTCTCTGCTCGAGGCCTCACACACATACAAAGCAAGTGTGAAGCCTGAGCAGTCTCGTCGCCGAGCAAGACGCGTTTCAATATAAGCATTTCTCGGCCCTTACTCTGCCATTGGTATAGGCAAAGAGTAGGAATTTGACATCCATGCTAAACGAACAATCACCAACAATCACTCACACCTCACGTGCGCAACCATCATGCACTTGCACTTGCACATGGTTTGGCGTGAACCAATCGTCACATTTCATGATTTTGAGTGACACTGCTTAGGTACGTTCAGGAACAATCATTGTCCATTGCCATACTCCGATAATCGTGCCATCCTTTTTGTGGTATGACGTGACGTTCCGAGATCGTGTCGAGCCGCCCGTTGTGAAAAGAGACCGAACACCCAGGACAGAATCGGAAAGTAAGTCGGTCGTTCGTTCGCCGTGTTGCTTCATCCACCGTGTTGCATGAAACCGTTTAGTGACCCGCGCGCCTCGACTCGGCGATGACCTTGGTCATCTCGTCGACCTTTCTCTTTGAGCGGCCAAAGGTACCGAGCTGTGAAGTGTTAGCAAGTACTCGTACAGATAGGAGCCATCCGTGGAGCGGGTCTAAATTCGGTCGTATGGGCTGGTGGGAGACGTACCCTCTTCTTCGCTAGACGACGGGCACGCTTGTCCTTGGAGTTTCGGAGCAGTTCGATGATGCGCTTCTCGTATGGGGCAAGACTGCACAGGTCGTTAGTAAGCTGTTGACTAGCGATTGCGCAGCTTGCGTTCTAAGCAGCTGTAAAGGTAAACGTACCCAGCAACCTCCTTGGTGATCTCACGGACAAAGGCAGTACGCTTCGACAGGAAACCCTTCCTCCTCGAGATCCTGGGAGCGGGGGTCCTGGGGGTGACCTCTGTTTGCCATGTTAGCCTCTATCCGATCTTTTCGCACTCCTAGCGATTCGTGCCCGTCGGAAGCGTGGGAGTGGCAAGACGTACTGTGGCCGGCGTTAAGGCCGAGGATGAGGCCAGACTTCTGCTTGACTTCTTTCGGCATCGTGACGGTCGTGATGTTGTCGATTGTCGATGGGTTCAATGTCGCAGTTTTCGCGAGGGTAATTTTGGCTCGGCTGTGCGGTGGTGCCAAGCCGCTAGCTGTCAGCAGCACGTGCCCTCTCAGAGCGACCAGCGAATACAAGAACACAAACTCTACACAGATTAGCTTCAAACCCTGTCCAAGTAGTCCTACTGGTATGGTGTGCGGGTGTGCTTTGAACATATTAGAGAAACTAATCTTGCTCAGGTACGGTTGAGGAAACCTTGAACACAACCATAGACAGAGAAAGAACCCCCGTCCATTGATCCATTGCTTCAACGTTTGCACTTCAATTACGAAACCAAGTAGCCGGCATTGCCCAAGCATTGTTCATTTCAATTTGTTAGGTCAGAGTGTTCATTATGATTGACCGCAGCTCTGCCTCCAGGCTAACCAACCTACCAACCATGCGATGACTCCATGGGATAACAAAAACGATCCCGCAGAAAACCAAAAAACCTAAAAGCTTCCCTGCTCCATCTCATCCATCTCCCTCGACCAACCTGTCTTGGACACCTTCAATTCTTATCCTCAACCTTGACCACGCCGCTCTTGACATACCAGACCTTCTCTCTGAGTTTGTTGCCGACATCCTTGGCCCCATATAGGGATAAGCACCCGTTGGCATCAAAACCCCACCCCACATCCCCCCTTCTCACACTATATAGCTCAAGGAACTCTGGATTCGTGACACCTTCTACTGTCTTCGACTCCACAAATGTTCTCTTTGATAAGTCCACATTTGTGGTCTCGAGGAAATACTTCAGTAGTGTTGCGTTTGCCATGCTGAGATCGAGTATGTTTGCAATGGCGACGGTGGTCTCAAATGCAGTTGAATTTGAGCGTACGCGTGTGCCGGTGAGGATGCAATATATTTGATGATGTCCTGGTATGGTGCCAGCCTCAAGGGCGGACATGTGTTTGTAGAAGGCTGTCTGGCAAGCTTATTGGAGCCGCTCACACAGTGCGACGGGGAATTTGTTGAGACTGGGGTGGACGGTGATTGATATTTGGAATAGAGTGTCTTTTTCTTTTTGTTCCTGGGTTCTACCGGCCGGCCTGAATGGCTTGCTAACCCTTCTCTCGCCCACGATCTCGAGGTCGATGGCTTCTGCTTTGCGCTTCTGTGTAGGACTGCAGGGTTCAGGCATTTTTATTACTGTTTCGGCGGTGGAAAGGAGCTTATTGTAGACTTGTTTGGTCAAGGTAATCGTGAGTGTATCAAGGATACTACAATGGAGGTATATATGCTCAAGAAACAATCAAATATCTCATTGATAGAGGGATGGTGAGTCTGATAGGCTTTTTGCCGATCAGGTAAAGGCAACTTACAACTTGGCCTTTTTCTTGCCATCTTCCTCCTCCTGCGCCTTCACCTTGAGTAGTCGTCTGAGAATCTTTCCACTAATAGACTTTGGGATCTCATCCACCCACCTCACACCACCTCGCAGTCTCTTGTGATGCGCGACCTTGGTACTCAACCAGTCCATAATCTCCTTCGCGTCCTCATCCGTCTTGCCAAGCCCATTTGCGGGTACAATGTAGGCTCTAGGAAGCTCTGACGCTTCTTCTGCGCTATACACGCCAATTACCGCTACATCGCTGCGACAATAGCAATTAGCAAGCGATCGATGTTTAATCACCGTACTACTTACTTGATCTTTGGATGCGCGGCCAGAATGCCCTCGAGTTCTGCTGGGGCTACCTGGAAACCTTTGTACTTGATAAGTTCCTTGATACGGTCTGTAATGAAGAAGTTTCCATCCTTGTCTTGGTATCCTACGTCGCCAGTCTTGAAGTACCCATCTGCTGTCTTTGCATGTGCAGTGCCATCTGGATTGTTGAGATATCCCTTGAAGATGTTCGGGCCTTTGATCCAGAGCTCGCCTACCTCGCCAATTTCCAGCTCCTTATCTTCTGGAGACATGTACTTGGCTGTCTGGTATGGCAGAAGCTTGCCAACGGAACCAATGGTCTTGTTCCAGTCTTCCCATGGCTGAGTGTGTGTGCTTGGGCTTGTTTCGGAGAGACCGTATCCTTGTTTGACGGGAATCTTCAGTCGGCTGTAGACTGCATCAACGAGCTCGCGAGTAAGCGGGGCAGCGCCAGAGTTCATCATTCGAACAGTGCTGAGATCATATTTTAAGACCAAAGGATGCTTGCTTAGGAGAAGAACAATCGGTGGTACGACATAGGCGAACGTGACCTTGAGTTCCTGAATGAACCTGCAAAAGTCTTCGAGATCAAACTTTGGCATCACCACAAGTTGCATTCCGGAGTATAAGCTTTGGTGAATAAGACAAGTAAGACCTGGTAACTGTTAGTATGTATTTCCCACACCGTTCAATATATCTCTCGCATACCGTAGATGTGGAAGAAAGGTAGAAAAGCGATGAGCTTGTCTCCGTCACCGGTCGGTCCTCCGGTCGATTTCAGGTTGCCACCCTCACCAGCCTTTAGCATCAATATGTTGGATACAATGTTACGGTGGGTAAGCATAACACCTTTTGGATGCCCGGTGGTACCTGAGCTATATACCAAGAATGCTAGGTCCTCCGCTGGGTTGGTTGCCTTTGTTCTCCGATACCTCGACGTTCCAGCGGTGTTGACAATGCTTGTGAAGTGCTTCACTTTGTATGATGGATCCTTTTCATCTCCTATCACGATTACCCGATCAAGCGTAATCCCAGCCTTCTTGGCTGCCTCTTGAGCATTCTTGATGAACGGACACCGCGGTCAGCGGCTGGCCGCCCGGCGCCGCGGACTTCTGATAGTCCGGATCGGTGAAGTAGAGCGTGCCGTCGGCGGCGATGGCGATGTCGTTGGGCGAGTTGAACACCTGGCCGGCGTACTGCCGCGCGATCGGGGTGCGCGCCGCGCCATCGAGCGGGTAGCGCATCAACGCCTTGTCCTTGTGGCTGGCGGCGACCAGCACGCCCTTGGCATCGACCGCCAGGCCGTTGCTGCCGCTGTCCTCGATCACCGTGCTGACGCTGCCGTCGGCGGCCAGCTTGCGGATGCGCGAGGGGAAGCCGGCGGCGAAGCTGAAGTCCGAGAAGTACAGCGCATCCTTGACCCACACCGGGCCTTCGTACAGGCCGGCCTCGCTGCGCGAGGGCGTGACGGCGGCGATGCGCTGGGCGGTGAGTTCGCCCGCCGGCGCCTTGCCGGTGCAGGCCGCAGAGGGGTTCGCACTCGCGGCGACGGCGGGCTGGGCGAGCGCGAACAGCGCGGTCGCCGATGCAATCAGGGAAGCAACCAAGGGAGCAACCGGGGGAGCAACTGAGACAGCGCGCAGACGGGCTGCGTGGACTTCACGGAACATGGGCAGGATTCCTTGGCTGGGTGAACGGAGGTGCATGCGAGTATAGCGGGAATGCTAAGATTGCTCTCCCTTCTTCAAGCGGGTTTCAAGACTGACGATGACCAGAACGATCCTCATCACCGGCGCCGGCCGCGGCATCGGCGCCGCCTGCGCCCTGCATGCCGCCAGACTCGGTTACCGGGTGTGCGTCAACTACCGCAGCGATGCGGCATCCGCGGCGGCCGTGGTCGCGGCCATCGAAGACGCCGGCGGCAGTGCGTTTGCGGTCCAGGCGGATATCGCCGACGAGAGCGCCGTCGTGGCCATGTTCCGCCAGATCGATACGCGCTTCGGGCGCCTGGACGCGCTGGTCAACAATGCCGGCATCCTGGCGCGCCAGACGCGGGTGGACCAGATGGACGGCGCGCGCATCGCGCGCATCCTGGCGACCAACGTCACCGGCAGCTTCCTGTGCGCGCGCGAAGCGGTGCTGCGCATGTCGACGCGCCATGGCGGCAGCGGCGGCGCCATCGTCAACGTGTCCTCGCGCGCGGCGGTGCTCGGCTCGGCCGGGGAATACGTCGATTACGCGGCATCGAAAGCGGCACTGGATGCGCTGACGGTCGGCTTGTCGAAGGAAGTGGCAGCGGAAGGCATCCGCGTGAACGGCGTGCGGCCGGGATTGATCGACACCGAGATGCATGCCAGCGGCGGTGAGCCGGGACGCGTCGCGCGCCTGCAATCCTCGGTGCCGATGGGCCGCGGCGGCGCGGCGGACGAGGTGGCCGCGGCCATCCTGTGGCTGCTGTCGGATGCGGCCTCGTACACCACCGGCAGCTTCATCGACGTGTCGGGCGGGCGCTGACGCCTGGAGGCTGCAGCGCGAACGACGTCGGGCCACCGCGCATGCCGCCCTCAGGCGGCTTGCGCCACCTGGAACCCGACCCCGACCTCGCTCCAGGCCGCGGCCTCCTTCTCGAACCAGGCCGCCACCGTGGGATGCTGGCGCAGCCAGCCGCGCGGCGTTTCGATCTCGATCCGCCCCTTCATGCGCAGGCGCAGGGCTTCGACATCGGCATCCACGCGCGCGTGCATGAACACCGCCGCCAGGCGCAGCGCCAGCACCGCGCGCGCCAGGTCGGGCATGGCGAGCGCCTCGCGCACCTTGCGCAGGTTGCCCTTCTGGGCCAGCACCAGGGTGCTCATCAAGCGCTGCTCGCGGGCGGTGAAACCCGGCAGGTCGGCGTGTTCGACGATGTAGGCGGCGTGCTTGTGGGCGCCGGTGTGTGACACCGCCAGGCCGACCTCGTGCAGCAGGCTGGCGCGCAGCAGCTGTGGCTTGACGGTGTCGTCCTGCGGCAGCAGGCGGTCGAACAGCTTGGCGGCGATGGCGGCGGTGCGCGCGGCGCGCCCCTCCTCCACGCCGAAGCGGCGCATGCAATCCTGGATCGCCAGGTCGCGCCGGTCGCGCCGGTTGGCACGCAGCTCGAGGTCGGACAGCACGCCCAGGCGCAGGCCGGCGTTGATCGCATTCATGGTCTTGACGCCCAGCTCCTGCATCACGCCGATCAGGATGGACAGGCCGCCGACCATCACGATCATACGGTCGCGCTTCACGCCGGGCAGGTCGAAGGCATCGACGTGGCCGAGCGCGATCAGCTTGTCGCGCAGGGCCAGCAGGCTGCCGAGCGACATGCTGCCGTCGCCGAGGCCGTTGCGGGCGATGACGTCGGCGATGGCGCGGATGGTGCCCGATGAGCCGTAGACGCCGTCCCAGCCGATCGTGCGGTACTGGGCGGCGGCATCCTCGAAGCGCGAGCGCGCCGCGACGACGGCGGTGTCGAAGGCGGCGGCGTCGATGGTACCGCCCGGGAAGTAGGCCGCGCTCTGCGGATGGGTGCCCGTGCTGAAGGATTCCACCAGGCCGATGGCGTCGCCGGTGCCGGCGATGACTTCGGTGGAGCCGCCGCCGATGTCGATCACCAGGCGCCGCTCGTCGGGCAGGTTGACGCTGCGCGCCACGCCCATGTAGATCAGGCGCCCCTCTTCCTCGCCCGAGATGATCTCGACCGGATAGCCGATCGCCTCTTCCAGGCGCGGCAGCAGCGTGTCGGCGTTGCGCGCCACGCGCAGGGTGTTGGTGGCGACCACGCGCACCGCGTCCAGCCGGTGCTGGCGCAGGATCGCGCTGAAGTCGCGCAGGCAGCGCACGGCGGTGTCCATCGCCTGCGCGCTCAACATGCCGTCCGGCCCCAGGCCGGCGGCCAGGCGGATCGGGTCGCGCGCGGTGCGCACGATGTGCATCTGGCCGGCGACGGCCTCGCCGATGTGGAGACGGAAACTGTTGGAGCCGAGGTCGACTGCTGCGTACATGGGTCTGTCCGATAAAGCGGTGCCGCCAGTATAGCGGCCAGTCGCGGCCCGGGGGGCGTCCGTTTGGATCATCTGCGGGACGCTCTCCATTTCATGCCGGTTCAGTTCAGTTCAGTTCAGCGCAGCGCTTCGGTCAGCACCCGGCCCTCGGCCGCGGCCGGCGGACGCAGGTGCAGGATCTGCGCCAGGGTCGGGGCGATGTCGACGACTTCGGTGTACTGCGCCTGCGCGCCAGGCCGGATCCAGCGCCCGCCCATCAGCAGCAGCGGCACGTTGGTGTCGTAGTTGTAGGGCGTGCCGTGGGTGGCGCCGCTGTCGCCGCTGCCGAAGGACGTGTAGGGCGCGGCCACCACCAGCAGGTCGCCCGACAGTTCGCGGTTCCAGGCGCGCTGCATCAGGGTGGCCAGCCGCGATTTGGCCGCGATGCCGGCTTCCATCTGGGTGCGCGTGAACACCTCGGCGATGCCCGGCTGGGCCAGCAGGAAGCGCGCGGCGGCGTCTTCGACCTCGGCCCGCGCCAGCTTGTTGCGCTCGATGGCGGCGTAGTCGAGATAGACCTCGGGCAGGTAGGAATTCCGTACCAGGCCGGTCACGCGGAAGCGTTCGGCCAGCGCGGCTTCCAATTTTGCCATCAAGGGTTTCGGATCGATGCGCGCGGCGTCCATGTGGCGGCCCTGCGAGAACTCGGCGGTGTTGGCGAAGCCGTGGTCGGCGGTCAGCACCACCAGCACATTGTCCATGCCGATGCGCTTGTCGAGATAACTGAAGAAGGCCGCGATCTGGCGGTCGACCTGCTGCAGGTGGTCGTGCGACATGCGGCTTTCCGGGCCGTAGGCATGGTTCACGTAATCGTGGCCGGAGAGGCTGACGCCCAGCAGGTCGGTGGCGCCGCTGGCATTGCTGCCGAGTCCCTCGCCTTCGATGGCGGCGCGGGCGAAGTCCAGGGTCAGCTCGTCGACCGCCGGGCTAGCCTTCAGGCGGGCGTAGTAATCGGCCGAGGGCGCGCCACTCTCGCTGTAGAAGGTGAAGGGGAAGCGGTTGGGGCTTTTCAGGCTCGGCGCCGGATCCGCAGCGTCATCGGCATAGGCGCTCTCCGGCAGCAGCGGCTTCCACGATTTGGCGTAGTAGCGGTCCTGCGGCTTGGTGGATTTATAGCGCTCGACCCAGGCCGGATGCGCCTGCATATAGTAGGTGGAGCTGGCGAAGTCGCCGGTCTTGTCCATGAACATATAGGCGGTGCCGGTCTTGCCCGCCAGGAGGATGGCGCCGCGGTCCTTGCCGGACACCGCCACCACCTTGCTGCGGTTGCCGCTGGCGTAGCGCAGCTGGTCGCCCAGGGTGTCCACGCGCAGCAGCGCCGGCGAGGTGCCGTCGTGCTCCGCCGTCTCTTCGCCGATGTAGTGGTGGCGCGCGTCCTCGGTGCAGTAGACCAGGCGCCCCTTGGCGTCGATCCAGTTGTTGCCGATGATGCCGTGGCGGTAAGGATAGGCGCCGCTCAGCACCGCCGTGTGGCCGATCGCCGTCACCGTGATGCCATGCGCCTGGTGCGCATTGGTGAAGGACGCGCCCTGCTCCATCAGGCGGCGCAGGCCACCCTGGCCGAACTGGCCGCGGTAGCGCTGCAGTTGCTCCGCCGGCAGGCCGTCGATGACCATCACCACCACCAGCTTGGGCGCGGCCGCGGTTTGTGCGGGGGCGGCGTAGGCAAGGTGAGTGATCGGCGCCAGCAGCGCGGCGCAGGTGAACAGGAAAACGGCGGGGTGGATCCAGGCGTGTCGGCGCATACGGTTCGGGTCAGGTGAAGGGCCAATCGATCATTCTAAAAAGTGCAGATGTCAGTTTCATGACATCCGCACCGCCGGTGTGACTTTCCACGCATTTTGCGCGACGCGTCCGGTTCAGTCCAGCCGCCGCACCGACTCCCTGACCACCAGGCTCAACTCCGGCACCTCGGTCGCCAGCGGCTCCTGCGCGATCATGCGCAAAATCGCGCCGCCAAGGCAGCGGCCGACGTCGAACAGCGGCTGGCGCACGGTGGTCAGCGGCGGCGTCGTGTACATCGAGCTGTGCAGGTCATCGAAGCCGATCACGGAAATGTCCTCGGGCACGCGGATGCCGCGCCGGTAGAGCGCCAGGCGGGCGCCGTAGGCCATCAGGTCGTTGGCCGCGAACAGTGCGCTGAAGCGCTGGCCGGTCGCCAGCAGCTGCTCGACCGCCGCCAGGCCGCTCGATTCCTGGAAGTCGCCGTCCAGCACCAGCGCCGCGTTGGCCGCGATGCCGTGTCTGGCCAGGGTGTCGCGGTAGCCGGCCAGGCGCGCCTGGGCATCCAGGTGGTCGGCCGGGCCGGCGATGAAGGCGATCTCGCGGTGGCCGTGCTGCACCAGGTGCTCGACCGCGTCGCAGGCGCCGCGGTAGTTGTCCAGGCTGAAGCCGTAGGCGCGCTCGCCGTGCAGCGCGCGGCCGAAGGCGACGATCGGCACCCGCTTGGACAAGTCGAGGATCTGCTCGTCGGTCAGCTTGCCGCTCAGGATCACCAGGCCGTCGACGCGGCGCGCGATCAGCAGCTCGATGCGCTCGGCCTCTTCGTCCGGATGCCAGTGGCCGGAGACGATCAGCGGCGCGTAGCCGGTACCCTGCAAGGCGTCGTCGATGCCGGCCATGGCGTCGGCGAAGTAGCCGGACATCAGCGACTGGGTCAGCAGGCCGATGGTGCGCGAACTGCCCATCTTGAGGTTTTGCGCCAGCACGTTCGGCTTGTAGTTCAGCTTTTCGATGACGCTTTCGATGGCCTTGCGCTTGTCCTCGGACACCTTGGCGGTGCCGTTCAGGAAGCGCGACACCGTGGCCGCCGACACACCCGCGACGCGGGCGACTTCGTGGACGGTGACCATGGCGGTACTGGACTCTTTTCTCATATTGTTAGTATAACAGTGGGGCGTGACGCCAGGAAACCGATTTCATGGCAGGGCCGCGCCACACCTCCAACCAGGAACGCTGCGGCCGGTGTCACGCAACCGGTTCGGCAACGCGTGGCTGCGCGGTCTTCTTCATGTAGCGGGCAGTCAGCCACTGGCGCACCGGCACGTCATAGAAGCGCAGGCACACATAGGCCAGCAGGATGCACACCGCCAGCGTGCCGATGGCGACCGGCCAGCCGCGGGCGACGGCGATCTTGTTGTCCTGTACCCAGGCCGTGTAGGTGTAGACGAAGGGGTAATGGATCATGTAGAGCGGATAGGAGATCTGGCCGAGGAAGCTGCACACCCGCGCCGACAAACCCGAACTGACCGCGCCGCTCGCGCCCAGGTAGACGACCAGCGGGAACACCAGGATGATGCACAGGGATTCGTAGAGGCCGTTCATCCACAGGGTGTGGGCGTCCCCGAAACGCGGCAACGCCAGTGCAACCGTGATGATGACGCTGCACAGCAGGAAAGCGTGCTTGACCCGCCCCACCTTCACGACGCGCGACAGCAGCAGACCCGCAAAGAAGGGATACAGCAGGCGGGTCAGGCCAAGACGCACCTGCACCGGATCCAGCGACCAGCCGCCGATCACATCGCCGTTCGGCCCGGTGACGCAATGGTGGACCAGGACGGCGCCGGCGGCGAACACGCACAGCCCCAGCAGCCATTTGGAAAACTTGCGCACCACCAGCGCGTACAGGATATTCCCGACGTATTCGTAGAACAGCGACCAGCCGGGGCCGTCCAGCGGATGCAGCTCACCCCAGCCGCGCACCTCCAGCGCAGGCGGCACCGGGATCAGGGTCATGCCGATCACCATGACGACCAGCAGCAGCCACACCGGGGTTTCCTGGATTTTGGGGAAGATGGCGCTCGCCTGGGAATAGAACATGATGGCGCCGATGAGCATGCCCGCCACGATCATCGGATGCAGGCGGATCAGGCGGCGCTTGAAGAATTCGGTGACGGTCATTGTCTTCCAGCGGTCGTCGTAGGCATAGCCGATGACGAAGCCGGACAGCACGAAAAAGAAATCCACCGCCAGGTAGCCGTGGTTGATGACCTGGACGAAGCGGCTGGCCGCGTGCGCCTCGAACAGGTGAAAGGTGACGACGATCAGGGCGGCGACGCCGCGCAGGCCATCGAGAATCGGGTAATGGCGTTTGGTGTCTGCGAAGCCGACAGACGGGATAGCGTGCGCCACTGGGTCTCCTTGAAATTGTTTGATTGGGTGATCAGGACAAGACTTGGGCCGGCCGACTTAAGAAACGCGGCCAGGACTGGAAACGATTCCACGTTAGCAGCGCGACCAGGCAAGGTCAAATGAAATGTCTATCGCTTATTTAAAGGCCCGGATGACGCCTGCGCCGCGCACACGCGACGCATCCTGGCCTAGCCCGGCCGAATGCACAAATTATGTTTGACATTCCCGCAAGCGCACGGGTACGATGAAATCGATTTCACGCACAGGTATAGACCACCTGGCGCGCCCATAACAACACGAGCCTGCCACGGAGACCGGGCCGTTTTCCAGCAAGGTAACCCTTCCATGACCGATTCCATCATCCATTTCCCGCCCAGCTTCACCTGGGGCGTCGCCACCAGCGCCTTCCAGATCGAAGGCGCCTTCGACACCGACGGCAAGGGCCCCTCGATCTGGGACACCTTTTCGCACCAGGCATCCAACATCATCGACGGCAGCAATGGCGACGTCGCCTGCGACCATTACCACCGCTACCGCGACGACGTGGCGCTGATGGCATCGCTGGGTGTGGACGCCTACCGCTTCTCGATGGCCTGGGCGCGCGTGCAGCCGACCGGCAAGGGCGCGTGGAACGAAAAGGGTTTCGATTTCTATCAACGGCTGCTGGATGCGCTTCAGGAAAAAGGCATCGCGCCCCACCTGACGCTGTATCACTGGGACCTGCCGCAGGGCTTGCAGGACGATGGCGGCTGGATGTCGCGCGACACCGCGCACCGCTTCGCCGATTACGCGCACGAAGTGGCACGCCGCTTCGGCGACCGCCTGGCCACCATCGCCACCCACAACGAGCCCTGGTGCACGGCCAACCTCGGCTACGGCAACGGCCAGTTCGCGCCGGGCGTGAGCGACAAGAAGCAGGCGATCCAGGTCTCGCACCACCTGCTGCTGTCGCACGGCCTGGCGATGCAGTCGATGCGCGCGGCAATCGCCGGCACGGGTGCGAAGCCGGAACTGGGCATCGTGCTGAACCAGTGGACCGCCGACCCGGCCACCGACACCGAGGCCGACCGCAAGCTGGCCGCGCTGGAATGGGCGAATTCCATCGCCTGGTTCATGGACCCGATCTTCAAGCGCCGCTACCCGGCACTGTCGCTGCAGGCGCACGGCGCCAACGCGCCCGACGTGCAAGAGGGCGACTTCGACATCATCGCCCAGCCGATCGACTTCCTGGGCGTGAACTACTACCGCCGCGAAGTCCTGAGCGCCGAGGTCCCGCCGCGCAAGCCGGAAGGCGGCATGGGCTTCACCGACATGGGCTGGGAAATCTACCCGCAGGGCCTGACCGAACTGCTGGTCCAGCTGAAGCAGGAATACCCCGACCTGCCTCCGGTCTACATCACCGAGAACGGCATGGCCAACCCGGACGTCATCGACGGCAACCAGGTCAACGACGCGGTGCGCACCGAGTACGTGCGCACCCACCTGGAAGCGCTGAAGGCGGCGATGGACCAGGGCATCGACGTCCGGGGTTACTTCCTGTGGAGTTTGATGGATAATTTCGAGTGGAACTCGGGCTATGACAAGCGCTTCGGCATCGTCTACGTCGATTACGCCACCCAGCAGCGCACGCCGAAGGCAAGCGCGCTGTGGTACCGCGACTTCGTCGCCGGCCAGCGCGCACAACGCCGCGCCGCCTGAGCAGAACAAGCAGACAAGAACAAGTAGTCGAGGTTGAGGGAGACACCATGATCGAAGAATCGTTTGAAGGCGGCGCGCGCCTGCTGGCCGACATCGGCGGCACCAATGCGCGCTTCGCGCTGGAACGCGGACCGGGGCGCATCGAGGACGTCGCCACCCTGGCCTGCGCCGGCTACCCACGCTTCGTGGATGCGGTAGGCGCCTACCTGGCCGGCCATCCGGCCGTGCGCGTGTCGCACGCGGTGATCGCGATCGCCAATCCGGTCGAGGGCGACCTGGTCAAGATGACCAACCACTGCTGGGAATTCTCGATCGCGGCGGCGCGCGCCGAGCTGCAACTGGACACCCTGCTGGTGGTGAACGATTTCGCCGCGCTGGCGATGTCGGTGCCGGAACTGGCGGCGTCCGACCTGGTACAGGTCGGCGGCGCCGCGCCGGTCACCGGTGGCGTGATCGGCCTGGTCGGCGCCGGCACCGGCCTCGGCGTGGCCGGCCTGATTCCATCCGGCGGACGCTGGACCGTGCTGCAGAGCGAAGGCGGCCACGTCGCCTTTTCGCCGGCCGATGCGCGCGAACAGGCGATCCTGGAGTTTTGCTGGCGGCGCTGGGAACACGTCTCGGCCGAACGCCTGGTCTCCGGTCCCGGCCTGTCGCTGATCTATGAAGCCCTGGCTTCGCAGAAGGGCGTGCAGTTGCCGGGCGATGGCACAGTCCCTGAGCCGGCGGAGATCGTCGAACGCGCGCTGGACCGCGGCGACTCGCTGTGCGCCGAAGTACTGGACGTCTTCTGCGGCATGCTCGGCACGATGGCGGCCAACGTCGCCGTGACCCTGTGTGCGCGCGGCGGCATCTACATCGGCGGCGGCGTGGTGCCGCGCCTGGGCGCCTGGTTCGCGCGCTCGCCTTTCCGCGCCCGCTTCGAGAACAAGGGCCGCTTCTCCAGCTTCACCGCGCGCATCCCCTGCTTCGTGATCCACGCGCCCTGCCCGGCCCTGGCCGGCGCCGCCGCGATGCTGGCCCGGCACCTGGCCCAGCACTTGGCCAATACCGCGCCCGCGCAGCAAGCACCCCAGACCAGCGGAGCCCTGCATGCGCACGCCTGAGGTCATGAGCAACCGCGGCATCAAGCGCACCCGCCACCCGCTGATGTGGGTGCCGACCGGTTACTTCACGATGGCGCTCGGCTACATCATGCTGACCAGCGTGACGGCGATCATGTTCAAGAACATGGGCATGGACAACGGCCGCGCCGCCTTCTATTCCAGCATGCTGATCCTGGCCTACACCATCAAGCCGGTGTTCGCGCCCCTCGTCGAGATGTACCGCACCAAGAAGTTCTTCGTGCTGTGCGCGCAAGTGCTCATCGCATTGGGCTTCGCCGGCGCCGCGCTGGCGATGAAGCTGCCGGTGCACATGACGATCGTGCTGGTGGCGCTGCTGGCGCTGATGTCCTTCATCGGCGCCACCCAGGACATCGCCAGCGACGGCGTCTACGTCACCTCGCTCGACACCCGCACCCAGTCGCTGTATTGCGGCGTGCAGAGCCTGTCGTGGAACATCGGCCCGATCGTCGCGTCGGGCTTCCTGGTCTACCTGAGCGGCCGCCTGCACACCGAGGTGTTCCACCACGACCCCAAGTCCTTCGGACCGGAATGGCTGGACGCCTGGCGCGTGATCTTCTTCATCGTCGCCGCGCTGACGCTGGTGATGGCGCTGTGGCACGCGCGCGTGATGCCGGACGGCGCCCGCGCCGAAAACACGCCGACCAGCCTGAAAGGGGCCGGCGGCATCCTGTGGGAATCCTTCGTAACCTTCTTCCAGAAGCGCGATGTGTGGAAGATGATCGCCTTCGCCTTCCTGTTCCGCGTCAGTATCGGCCTGCTGGAAAAGATCGGGCCCTTCTTCATGGTGGATGCGCCGGCCAAGGGCGGCCTCGGGATGTCCAACGAACAGCTGGGCATCGTCTACGGCACCTACGGCCTGGTGGCGGTCCTGGTCGGCTCCCTGCTGGGCGGCTGGTTCGTCGCGCGGCGCGGCCTGAAGCGCACCCTGTTCGTGCTGTGCTGCGCGGTCAACATCCCCAACGTGGCCTTCCTGGTGATGGCGGTGCTGCTGCCGACCAGCACCCTGGCGATCGCGTCCGGCGTGGTGATCGATAAATTCTTCTACGGTTTCGGCTCGGTCGGCTACATGATCTACCTGATGCAGCAGCTGGCGCCGGGCAAGTACGCCACCACCCACTACGCCTTCGGCACCGGCCTGATGGGCCTGTGCATGATGCTGACCGGGACCGTCAGCGGCGTGCTGCAGGAGATGATGGGCTATGTGGGCTATTTCGTGTTCGTGATGGTGGCGACGATTCCCTCGTTTTTGGCGACCTGGTTCGCGCCTTTCAATCACCGCGAGGATGAGGACATGGGGTCGGATGGCGGGCGGATCGTTGAGGATCCGACGCATGAGACGTCGACGCATCGGGCGGCTTGAGGTTTGTCTACCTCGAGCCCGTGACGTGCTTTTATGCTTGCGTGCCGGTACTGCGTGCGCGCGTTGCGGTGCTTGGTGCGCCGCCCTACCTTAACGTCAAATCGGATCCGTCGCCAGCTTCGACCTGCGCACCGGGGCCTTGATCCCATACCTGCGCGCCGATTGCCGCACCAGGTTCTCGAACCAGGGCGGCGCATCCGGTGCGATCACGATGCTGCGCAGCAGCCGCGTGCCATCCACCCCGATCACGATCCCCTCCTCATGCCTGTTGCCGCTGCCGGTCCTGGCCCCGGCGCGGGTACGGTCGATGATCACCCTCACCTCCTTCTCGTATTCATAGGCCTTGGTCTTGTAGGCGAACACGCGGGCGTAGTCCTGCGAGATCTCGAGCTTGGGGTCGCTCCAGTGCTTGACGTATTCGACGCGCGCGATCCACGCTTCGTGCTCGGTGTCCGCGACCCGCAGCGTATCGCTCAACTGGCCGACGGTGGTGGTCAGGGCCACCGCGCAGTCCGACTTGCCGTACAGCGCCCACATCGCCGCGCTGTCGTCCTGGTTGCGGTGCCAGCAATTGATGAAGACCGATTCGCGCATGCGGCGCTTGAACTGTTCGTAGGTGTAGTCGATCTCCCCGCGCGCATAGGCGGCGCTGATCTGGTCGCGCAGGGTGGGCGTGAAGGCGCCTTCGAACTTGTCGCTGAAGTGGTCGGCGCGGCAAAAGAACAGCGTCGAATTCTCGAAGAAATCGAAGAGCTTGGCGGCGTCGAGGTAGCGCCACAGCACCGTGTCCGGGCGCAGCCGTTCGCCGACGTTGGACCCGGCCATGCGGGCTTCGATGATGCGCGGCTCGGCCGGCGCATCGATGCTGTCTTCCTCTTTGGCCATGTTTGCCCCCTGCTCATTGCCCTTTACCCCTTGCCCCTGATTCATGTCCTGCATGCTGTCCATGCACGATTATAGTGCGCGCCTGTCTTTACCCGCCATGGATGGAGGCGCAAGCGTGCGCGTGTCGGACGCTTCCTAATCAGTCTGTCGCAGTCTGCGCGACGCCGGCACCGGACGGATGGCGCAGGAAGGGATAGGGGTTGATCGCGCCACCGCTGACGTAGATGCCATAGTGCAGGTGCGGCGGCGTGCCGGCCGCGTTGCCGGTGGTGCCGACGTAGCCCAGCACCTTGCCCGGCACCACCCGCATGCCGGCGTGGACGTCACCGTAGCGTTCCAGGTGGGCGTAGTAATGACGCTGCCCGCCCGGCCCCATCACCCACACCACCTGGCCGCCGAGGCGGTTGGTGCCGACGCGCACGACCACGCCCTCGGTGCTCGACAGCACCGGGGTGCCGCGTCTGGCGAAGATATCGATGCCTTCGTGCTTGCGGCCGGCGCCGCGGGCGCCGCCCCAGGTGTCGCGCAGGCCGCCGGGCCGGACGCCGGCCACCGGTACCGGCAGGGCCGTGGGCGCCGGCATGCCGCCGAGGCGGATCGCGTAGAGGGCGTTTTCCAGCCAGGGTTGGAGGATGGCGCCGAGGGCGATCAGGGTGATGGCGGCGAGGAGGCTGCGTATCGCCTTGCTGGTAATGGTGGGCATAGGAGGTGCAAAGGATAACGCCTGCCGTGAAACCGTCGCCCCTGCGAAGGCAGGGGCGACGGCTTTTGGGTTAGCGGTGCTGCTTAGGGTTAGCGGTGCTGCATATGGTTAGCGGTGCTGCATACGGTTAGCGGTGCAGCCGATGCTCAGCGGTTCCACGCAAGGCACATTTACTCTCGCCAACTCAGCGCTCCTGCCCCGCCTCCAGGTTCGCGCGCACCCGACCGAGCAATTCGCGTAAGGTAGCGCATTCCTTTTCAGAGATGCCGGCCAGCGCCGCTTCGGCCAGTTCGCCGTCGTGGCTGTGCAGCGCCGTGTAGAGCTCGCGGCCGGCGGGAGACAGCGTCAGGCGCGTGCTGCGGCGGTCGGCGCTGTCGGCCTCGGCGTCGAGCAGGCCGCGTTCGCGCAGGCCGCGCACCAGGCGGGCGACCTGGGCCTTGTCGCGGCCCGAATGCGCCACCAGATCAGTGGGCGTGCCGCCCGGATGGCGCGCAAAGAAGCCGAGCACCTTGACTTCCATGTGGGCCAGGTCGTGCTGGGCCTCGCGCAGGCTGCGGTGCTGCTGCGAGCGGTAGAAATGCATGATTGCATGCATGTGCTCGATCACTTCAGCGGCAGGCGCATGATTTTGGTTGACTTGGTCAACTTGTTTTTGCATAATGGATGACATTGTCAACTATCTCTTCAAAGGACGATACCATGAAAGACGCAGCGCAAGCCCCCGTCATCCAGCGGGTGCGCCATGAACTCAAGCGGCGCGAGCTGACCGTGGCCAGCATCGCGCCCCTGGGGCCGGGCTTCGTCAGCATCACCTTCACCGGCGAGGACCTGGCCGATTTCGTGTCGCTCTCTTTCGACGACCACGTGAAGCTGATGTTCGACGAAAGCGCGGAATCGCCGGTACGCCGCGACTATACGCCACGTGGCTTCAACCGGGAACAGAAAACGCTGACCCTGGAGTTCGCCCTGCACGGCCACGGCGCCGCGTCGGACTGGGCGCGCACGGCGCAAGTCGGCCAGCATCTCACCATCGGCGGGCCGAAGGGCTCCTTCGTGGTGCCGCTTGAACTCGATTGGCACCTGCTGGTCGGCGACAGCACCGCCCTGCCCGCCATCTCGCGCCGGCTGGAAGAGCTGCCCGCCGGTGCGCGCGCCAGCGTCGTGGTGTTGGCCGATGCGGCCGACCGCCGCGCGCTGGCCAGTGGGGCCGAGGTGGACTTGCAGTGGGTGGACAGCGCGGATGCGCTGGTGGCCGCCGTGCAGGCATGGACGCCGCCGGCCGGCACCGGGGTGGCCTGGGGCGGCGGCGAGGCGCAGGCAATGGCCCGGGTGCGCCAGGTGCTGGCCGACAAGGGTGTGCCGAAGGAGTGGATGCGGGTGTCGGCTTACTGGAAACAGGGGGTGGCGGATCATCATGAGACGCTGGCCTGAGCGTGCTGCACCACGCTTGCTGAGCTGCGCAGCCTGCGCCGCGCAACCTGCATCCTGCACCCTGCACCCTGCACCCTGCACCTACCTTTCCTTACACCGCCATCCTGAGCACGTCATCCCCGCGCAGGCGGGGATCCAAGTCGCACGCGCAGCCGCGATGCGTGTAACTTGGCCCCCGCCTGCGCTGGGGCGACGTGCTGACGCTTCGCATCACGTTCGCGGCCGCGAATGCGCGGGATCTTGCCGCTCAGGACGATCCCAGGCGCGGCGGCGTGCCGGTCTTGCCCGACAAGCGTTTCAGGCGTTCCAGCGCGCTTTCGCCGGCTGTTTCCGGCTGGCTCACCGATTTGCGGATCGCATCGATTTCGGCTTGCTGGTCGAGCGGCTTCTGGCCGATGTCGGCGACGATGCGCAGGCCGGCCGCTTCGTTGCCCACCGTCTGGGCGCGCCGCGTCAGCGCGTTGAGGGCGGTGGAGCCGGCCTGCACGCCGCTCAGGCCGGCCAGCTGGCTCTGGCGCTCCATGCGCAATTCCTGCAGCTCCTTCTGGGCCTTGGCCGAGGCCAGCGCCTGGATCGCCTTGCGTGCCTGGGCATCGAACTCGGCCAGCTGCTTGCTGAGGGCGTCCACGATCTTCTGCAGCTCGTCCATATAGGCGCGGGCATCGGCCTCTTCCTGGATTTCCTGCGGCAGGCGCGCCTTGTTCGCTTCCAGCTCGTCGCAGAACAGGGACACGGTGGCTTCCGAGATGGTGCCGGCGGCCAGCCGTTCGGCCAGCGTGTCGGCGGCGCGCTCGTCGCCCGCGATCAGGGTCTGCAGGTTGAGAACGTCCTTGTGCTCCTTGTCGAAGGAGGCGCGCGCGGTGGCCAGCAGCTGGGCCGTTTCGCGCAGGGTCTCGACCAGGCGGTCGCGGTCGGCCTCGGTGGCGGTCTCCGGATCGAAGTTGGCGATCGCCTCCGAAATCCGGCTGCCGAGGGCGCCGAAGTGTTTCGATACCAGTCGTGCGGTCAGGCCCCATCCACTCGCGTTGCTCATGTCCTTGTTCCTTTCGTTGGTTGAAAAAATTACTGCACCGTGACGCGTTCCGGCTCCAGCGGGATGCCGATCACGAAGTCGACGTGGATGCCGCGCCGGCCGCTGTCGCCGTCGACGCTGTCGATGATCTCGGTACTGATCAGCAGGTATTCGCGGCCGCCGCCGGCCAGCATGCGCACGTAAGGCATGAAATACAGCTGCTGGCGCAGGCCGCGCACGCCGCCGGCATCGTCGATGCGGGTTTCGCTGCCGGTGAAGGGCGCCACGAAGGCGGCGTCGCGGCCGCCGGCGTCGCGGGCGTAGTCGATGCGGTCGGCGTCGCCGAAGACGGTGGCCAGCGTGGCCGCGTCCAGCTGGTCGGCCAATTGCTCGCGCCACAGCGTGTAGCTGGCATCGCCCAGGCCGTAGCCGGCCACACCGGTATAGGCATCCTGGTCGTCGGCGCTTTCCGGGATCACGCGCGCCAGCTGGGTGCAGTACAGGATCTCGGCCACCGCGCCATCATCGGCGCTGAACACCTGCAGGAATTTTTCCTTCGCGTCCTGGTC
>JGI20283J13201_100180_pt1 | contig 38516 bp, 34 predicted proteins | sample Plalitdecfosmids_FD_13201 | JGI IMG/M metagenome (IMG submission 13201)
GACAACCAAAGAAGCGCAGCCCGATCGCGTCGCTCCAAGCTAGGACTTGGTCAAGCATCAACAATATCACAACGCTTTCTCGACTCTCGGCCTGTCAGTATGTCGACGAACAAAGACCCAGAACTCGCGAAGGACGGCCTTGAAGTCACGGCATCCCTCTCTTCCTCCAAAGATGCCAATGCGCCCGTGCCAGTCGAAGGCACGACCGAACACCTACCCACATACGAGCACGAGAAGGCTTTGACATGGAAGTTCGACCTCCGGATACTGCCCATGCTGGCAGTCATGTACCTCTTCAACGCGCTCGACAAGGGTAACTTGGGCAACGCAAAGACGGACAACATGGACAAGGACCTTGGCTTTGTTGGAAACCAGTACAACATCATGCTGAGTATCTTCTACGTACCGTACGTTATTTTTGCGCCGCCGATTGGTATGCTGGGAAAGAAGTACGGACCGCATCGCGTGCTGCCGATCATGATGTTCTGCTTCGGTAGCGCAACGCTGCTTGCTTCAAGTGTGCAAAATTGGAGTGGAATGATGGCTTTGAGATGGTTCTTGGGTGAGTCTTTGCATTGAGAATTCGAATACATATAAGACTAACAGTATGCAGGCATGGCTGAGTCCGCCTTCTTCCCGCTTGTCATCTACTACTTGACCACCTTCTACCGCCGAGGCGAGCTTGCCAGGCGACTAGCCCTGTTCTACGCTGCGTCCAACATCGCGAACGCATTCTCAGGCCTTCTGGCCTTTGGCGTATTCCAGATCGAATCGAAGCTCGACTCGTGGCGCTATCTGTTCATCATTGAGGGAGCGCTTACAGTCTGTTTCTCATTCTTCGCCTACTGGTACCTTCCCAAGAACGCATTCGAAGCCAAGTTCCTCAACGAATCGGAAAAGCAGCTCGCGTTTACCCGTATCCAGATTGACTCCTCATCAGTCGTCGACCAAAAGTTCGATCTGAAAGACGCGCTTGGGATCTTCAAGGAGACCTCGACCTACGGCTTCCTTGCTATTGAGGTCTGTCTCGGTGTACCACTCCAGTCTGTCTCCCTGTTCCTGCCGCAGATTGTAGCGCGACTTGGCTACGACAAGATCAAGACGAACCTCTACACCGTTGCGCCCAACATTGTCGGAGCTGTCGTGCTTCTCATCTTGGCCTTTGCCTCCGACCACACACGTCTCCGCTTCCCTTTCATCGCCCTCGGCTTCCTGCTCACGTTCATCGGCTTCATCATCTACGCCACCATCGACGTGGAGCACTCCCTTACCGTCGCATACTTCGCCTGCTTCATGATGACGTGGGGAACATCCGCACCTTCTGTCCTCCTCTCAACATGGTACAACAACAACGTTGCCGACGAGAACCGACGTGTTACCCTTACTTCCGTTGGTGTGCCGCTGGCGAACTTGATGGGTGTGGTCAGCTCCAACATCTTCAGGCCGCAGGATGCGCCCGAGTACATTCCCGCGCTGGCCACCACTGCGGCTTTTGGCGCGACTGGATGTGTATGTGCCGCACTGCTGGGTGCTTATATGGTCGTAGACAACAAGAGGAGGAACGCGAAGCAGGGCGTCAACCACACTGCTAGGGATGTGTCGACCGAGAAGCTGAGGGACGGGCCCAAGAACCCAGAGTTCAGGTGGTTCTTGTAGGGTGGGCATGAAGTTGAGGCTGCTCAAAAAGTGTCTTTCTTTTGGATTGAAGACGTCGACTTCGTCACTTTTGCAACAAGCGCGTGCCTTTGGATAGATCTAGATACCCTTTGAATCCATGTTTGCGTCTTCAAAAACGAACACACGCGAGCCGCGCATTGATCCGATAGTGGGAAAGCTCCTCAAGCACGGGCGTGACCGACATGGTCACGCGTCACCATCATCCAAACCAGTGTGAGACAGGTTGGGAGGATCAACGCGGACTCGAACAGGTCTGGAGCCTCCTTTGCCGTTAGGTCAGCTACTTTGCATATTTTCATCTTGATTCAAGCTCCATAGTGTACGATGGTTTCCATGAATGAGGTGGATGCAAGAAGGAAGGCGAGTTGCAGCACAAGACGCAGCTGCAAGGGTGTTTCCGTCCAGGGATCGTCGAGAACGCGGCCAGTGTTAGCGCCATCTCTTATCGCCGAGGCAGCTGCTACATCACCCGTCACATAGCCTCACGCGCCTCACTCGACAGTCATCACGGGTCGCAGCTCAGAGCTGCCTAGTACCTTGCTGTCGCTGCATCTATCTATACTCTGTTCTGCCTTCATCTCTTCTGAGGTTCATCTGGACACTGGACACTTCTTTGTCCATACCCCATCACTTGCGACACCGCGTCCGATAAGCGTCGCAGAGCTCCGGGAGCTCGACTCATCACTACCATGGCGGTCAAAGCTGCAGTGCCATTTCTGGTGGCCATGATGCTGCTGACAGGTGTGTGTAATACACTGTTGACCAAGTATCAAGTATGTGAACCTTACCACTCAGCCGACTCGCTCGAAGTCTGGTACTGACTGCGCGCGACCAGGACATGCAATGCGTCGACAACTGCGACTCTCCCTCGCCGAAACACCGCCAGCACTTCGAACAGCCCGTACTTCAAACCCTCCAGATGTTTGTGGGCGAAATGGGCTGCTGGCTCGTCATCGGCCTATTCACCCTCTACCAGCGGTACGCGAGCGCGAAGGCAGGCTACGAGGCCATCCCGGACAACGATGGCGCTGCTACACCAGGTTCAGATGATAGTGAGACCGGCGCTGTTGCCAACCCGCTGAAGCCTGCGCATCCCGATGATGAGGGCAGGATACCACTCGAGGGACGAAGCATCTTCTTGTTGGCGCTCCCAGCATGCTGCGACATTGCCGGAACAACGCTCATGAACGTTGGTCTGCTGTTTGTCGCAGCCAGTATCTACCAGATGACTAGAGGTGCTCTGGTGCTTTTCGTCGGTCTGTTCAGCGTCTGGTTCCTCAAGCGTCATCTGGGATTGTACAAGTGGTTTTCGCTCTTTGTTGTCGTTACTGGTGTTGCGGTTGTTGGACTCGCAGGCGCCATCACCAAAGACGACAAAGCATCGCCCGGGCACCAATCCATTCACGATGATACCACTGGCTCCGTTGGCGCGCAAGCTGCCACCACTCAAGCTGCCATGACCATCATCGGTGTACTGCTCATTGCTGGTGCGCAGATCTTCACCGCGACGCAGTTTGTGCTCGAAGAGAGGATCATGGAGAAGTACGCCATGGAGCCGATCAAGGTCGTCGGCTGGGAAGGTGTATTCGGCTTCTTGGTCACGCTCATTGGCATGATCATCCTACACTTCGCAATTGGAACTGGATACTTCAACGCGAGAGAGGGATTGTACCAGATGACGCACTACCGCGCTATCGCAGTATCGTCGGTGCTGATTATGATCAGCATTGGGTATGTCTTCCAACCTCCTCCCTCAGCTCTATCTCTTACTGACACGCCACAGTGGCTTCAACTTCTTCGGTCTATCCGTGACTCGCACCGTCTCTGCCACTTCGCGCTCGACCATCGATACTTGCCGCACCCTTTTCATCTGGATTGTGTCGCTTGGCCTTGGCTGGGAGACCTTCAAGTGGCTCCAGGTTGCAGGTTTCGCTTTGTTGGTGTACGGCACGTTCTTGTTCAACGACCTCATTCGCCCACCGCTAAAGGCGTGTGTTGAGAGGAAGGCTGAGCCTCTGCTACCTGAAGGTCCGATCGAGCACCTTTAGTCTGTGGAGAAGAATGGAAGCAAGGAGGTCGAGGAATACTGTATATACTGTGCATGAGATCGGCGTTGGTTGGCGCAGGGTAAACTTCTCTACGCGGGCATCGAATATTATCTTTTGCATCAGACCTACATGAATTACGTGCGTTGACATTCATTGATCGTGAGACCCCGAAAGCGCCTCTTCGTGCGAGGGAGGTATTTGAGGATACTCTTCACTTGACCTGATAATACATGTGAAAGAAAAGATAATGTAGACTCCTAAGGTCTCTGTTTCTGCTGTTCTTGGTAGGGAGGGGCTGTCTAATCATGGTCGGTGATGGAGGTGGTCCGAGCGCCAGTCCACACCACTCGCTTAATATTGTGATTCCCAAGTCCATCAACTACGACTTCAACAACGGCTCGACCTTTCTGAACACCCACGCCCGGAGTTCAGATACGCCCTTCCAAAGTTCGACAAAATGGCCACCACTCAAACCACCATGTGAGTTTATCCGGACGCCTCTATGACGCGCAATCGGGAATGAGTACTGACGGCCTGCAGCTCCAAGAGGAGAAAGTTCGTAGCTGGTACGATATACCCTTCCCACACGCAGTAGACGGAGAATAGGAGGATACGGCGATCATTGGTGTTGCTGCATGGCAAAGAGCCTGCGAAGCCTGGGACGTCGAATGCGAAGATCGCGGGACATTGCGCACACAGAACGGTCGCTAACATGACCCCTCACAGACGGTGTTTTCTACGCCGAGCTGAACGAGTTCTTCCAGCGCGAGCTGGCCGAGGAGGGCTACTCCGGCGTCGAGGTCCGCGTCACCCCCACCGTCACCGACATCATCATCCGCGCCACACACACCCAGGAGGTTCTCGGAGAGCAGGGTCGCCGCATCCGTGAGCTCACCTCGCTCATCCAGAAGCGCTTCAAGTTCCCCGAGAACTCCGTCTCGCTCTACGCCGCCAAGGTCCAGAACCGTGGTCTCTCCGCCGTCGCCCAGTGCGAGTCCCTCCGATACAAGCTTCTCAATGGTTTGGCCGTCCGAAGGGCTTGCTACGGTGTGCTGAGGTTCATCATGGAGTCTGGCGCCAAGGGTTGCGAGGTTGTCGTCTCCGGAAAGCTCAGGGCCGCCCGTGCCAAGAGCATGAAGTTCACCGTACGTACACACACGTTGGACGCATCGCAATGACATACTGACGTTGTCTAGGACGGTTTCATGATCCACTCCGGTCAGCCTGCCAAGGACTTCATCGACCACGCCACCCGCCACGTCCTGCTCCGCCAGGGTGTGCTCGGTATCAAGGTTAAGATCATGCGCGGCTCCGACCCCGAGGGCAAGGCCGGCCCATCCAAGACTCTTCCCGACTCCGTTACCATCATCGAGCCCAAGGAGGAGCAGCCCGTTGTCCAGCCCATGTCGCAAGACTACGGTGCCAAGGCCATCGCTGCTCAGCAAGCCGCGGAGCAGGCCAGGCAGGCCGAGCAGGGCGAGGGCGAGGCCCAGCCAGCTGGTGGTGAGGGCTACTCTGAGGAGCAGTAGGTTGATACTTTGCTGCGGGCGCAATGAGGTTACGAAAAGGCATTTAGCGGAAGGATATGATGCCATGACGAACCCTGACACATCTTCCTTTGCACATTCGGAATGGACTGGGCTGCTTTTTTGACACGGGAGGGAAAGGAGTCTGCACTGCTTTACTGCTATGTACTCAAATGAAACCACCCAAACATCAAAGATGGCTCTGACCATGAGTATGTTCTGATCGACGTCACTGCCGTCTGCATCACATCTTTTGACTTTACGTATTGCCTGTGCATATTGATTCACAGGTGGGCTGATGTCATCTGACGTGCAGGTGGGGCCTGTCACAGTGTCCCACACGTGGTGTCTTTGGAGTTCTAACGTGAGCAACATTACAGCTTAGCACCTCATACAGAAAAAACTTAATAGGTCTAAAGCCTATATTAACGTTAGATCACCTACTTTGCATGTTTTTATCTTAATGTAGGCTCCACAGTGTTCGCACTTTTCTGTGAATAAGGTGTTCGAGAGAACGGCGATGTCGCTCATATGCTGCCGAACACAGCCAAGCTACTCATGACCTTGCCATCGTCACCAACCATTAAATTCCACCCGCAGCTGCTGCCCAGCCCAGGGTTCGCGATCCAGGCCGGCTCCCAGTAAAATAGGCCAGTCCCCTTGCCATTCGGCACAGCAGCCACACGCTTCGCAACCTCTTTCATCCACTGCGTCTGTCCATCCACACTAATCGGAATACTCTTCACGTCGGCGGGGAAGGCATTCGACGGGTTAGGGCAGTAACTCGGCCAGTTGGTCTCCACAACCATAACCTCCTTACCGTACTTCTTCGCCATGTTGTTCAAACTGGTACTGAGCGCAGACAGTGTAGCAGCGCTGTTGTAAAACGGATAGTAAGACACGCCCTGGACATCGTAGTCTGCAGCCGATAGCCCGCCGCCCGAGCCCAGAACGGTGTCGTACCACCACTGCTGCGTATCCCATTTCCAGCCATTGTCCAGATGAATCATGATCTTGGGTTTCGGGCTCATCGTCGATTCTTTGATAGCTTTGGATGCAGATTTGAGCAGGGCAGCGACGTTCTTCGGTCCATCGGTGCCGGAGAGCTGGCCAATGGGAAATAGGAGTCCGGGTGTGATTTCATTGCCGATACTGACGAGGTTGAGGGCGATGCCGTTGGTAGCGAAGGTGTTGAGCACGTTCTTCGTGTAGTCGTAGACTTGCTTGATGAGGGCTTCGCGGTTCAGCGATTTCCACGCTGCGGGCACGACTTGTTTGCCTGGGTCCGCCTGCAGAGGTAGAGGTACAAAGTCAGAATTTGTCTCACATGCACTTCGTACAGTCAGAACTTACCCAGTTGTCGCTGTAGTGGAAGTCGAGGTAGATGCCTAGGCCGGCTGCTTTGGCGCGCTTCGCGAGTTTGATGTTGTAGTCGAGGTTGTAGTTTCCGTCCGACGGGTTCACCCAGATCCGTTGGCGCACGGTGTTTACGCCGCTGTTCTTTAGGATGGTCTCGAGGGGCTGGACGGTGCCAGCAGCATTTTTGTATTTTTTACCGGCTGCTTCTTCGATCAGGAGAGAGGACCAGTCTGCGCCTTTGTAGGGGAGGGCTGCGAGTGCCGTGCTGGCGAGGAGGAGGAGGGACGTGAACCGCATCGTGAGGGAGAGTGATCGATACTGAGATAGATGCCCCTTACCTTTCCAAGGATACAGCAGCTATATACCAGAGAACATCCCGTAACCTGTTACTGATAAACGACGTTTTAGAAGTACGGACAAACCTCTACATGTGGCAACGCATCCCCTCCAATTTACATCGTTAGCTGTGTGCATTTGAGCGTGACACCAGACTACTAAACAAAATGCATGAACAATAGTACTTCCTCCAATAACACCCGGTGCCACTATACAAAGCGCAGTTTCGAAACATATGAACTACCGAAGCGAGCTTTGCCGTGTGGGGAAGTTGGCCGGGGTAATGACAAAAGCCCCGGAGGAAATCTAGCCTAGGATGCCGCGGAACACGTGGGAGCGGGCGGAGGAACGAGTTCCGGAACAAGTAGCTTATGAGTGCCTTGCTAGGCTCGTAGTGATGAGAAGAGATTTTGGGGATGGGATTTTGTCTGGATGAGTTTGTTCATATCGAAAGTGGCACGATTGTGACAAGGATCCTGGAAGAAGTGCGCAAATGGTCTGTGAGTGAAACAGACCGAAGACGTGCAGGAGAGAAAGCATAGGGGCAGTTGTGGGCATTATTTTTACAGGATATGGTGACGAAGGCGCGATTTCTGCTTTACTGGTCGAAGTTCTTGATCTCAGGCATCATGCCGAGACCCTTTCCTTCCTGTTTTGTGGTGCCTTCGCCTTCGATGACACCTCCCGCTTTGCGCTCGTTGACGTGCTTTCGGAGCAAGCTGAGAATCTCGCTGCCCTTCCACCTGCTAGGCACAGGCCTGTATGCGGGCTTGAAAGTTCCAACAGTCTGCGCCCACTCGCCCTCGCCAGGTTGTCTCTTGCGCTCGTCCTTCTCGGGCAGCTTCGTCTGTGCCGTCGCATCCATGCCCTGTGCATTGGGGTTGGACATCGCAGCGCCACCGCCCTCAGCTGTCTCGTGAGACGTAGGTGTGGGTTCTTGAGTCGCCCAGTAGTAGATATCCCAGTCGTTCTCGTCGAGGAAGGTGTCGTATTGCTGCATCAGGGAGGGAGACATGGTGCTTAGGTGGGCGTCGGCGAAGGTGCTGAGGAGGAGATCACTTTCTAGGGTTCCCCTCTTGCGGCTCTGATCTGGTTGTGCGTTAGCCATGTTTCGTCCTGGTCACCAGATCGCGTATTTCATGGGGCAATAAGGAATGGGCAGTGTATGAACGGACATAATAACCTCGCACGCATGGTGTTCGCGTCCTCGCCAGTCCTGCGGATAGGTTCGACCTTGAACTTGGCGCCCTCCATCTCGCCAACACCTAGTTCGCTGTTCGCTCCGCTAACGTCCTGGTCCTTGCTGCCCTGTGTACCGCCTGTCATGCGCTCGGTGTTCTCGGGCACAGAGTCCTTGGGTGCGAATTTGGCGTCGGCGTTGGTGATCAACTCGGGCGGGGCTGCGTCGTTGCCAATTGAAGGCATCTCATTGGCAATGGTAGATGTGGTGTTGGTCAGGTGAGGGTTCAGAGGTCTCTCGATCTGGTATTTGCGGTACGTCTCGGAAGTGTCGTTTGTGCGCTTGTTGAGAGCTTCAAACTCATTGCTACGGAGGGTGGAGATGCTGAATGTGCGGCACTGGGTGCGCGGGAGGGAGAGGAGAGCGCGCGACGAGCGAGCAACTAGTCTTGAGGACGCCATGGTGTATATACTCTGTCGTGAGGCTTCAATTGGCGTTTGGACAGATTATAGAAGGTGGGTGTTGCCGAGGGTTGTAGAAAACGTCACCGGGCCAAAGCTCGCTCGAGGATTACTAAGACGAAAATGAACCCTGTGATCGCCTCGTGAAGTCTATTACTCCTACACATCGCCCAATAGCATCGGTCATTCAATGCGCAAATCCCGCGACATAACCGATACCATCAAAGGCGACCACACGTCCGTAAAATTATCGCACCATCACGGGTCATGGACATTCGCAGGAACGGTCTAGCGGTATTGGCCGCGCATCGCATTCACTCCCACGCTAGAACCGCTTTGGATGAACGTCAGCCTCAGTGCCTCTTTGAGTGCCTGCTTAGGTCAGTACGTAGTTGCCAGCACGGGAGCCTAAACAACCGTGCAGCTACGACCGGCCAAATGTATTCGTCAATGTACTCATGAGTATCACTGCAATTCTTACGCTCCTCAACCGCCCTTAGTGTAAGACTGGTCACCATTGCGTTACTTCTATTCTTCACAAATGATCAACACAACTATCAACTCTAATCTCAAGTTCCTGAACAAGAATAAGCAAAACGACGATACTATGGAGCAAGCAGACATCAAAGCCCAGGAGATTCGGTGCTCCAGTCTCGTCAGATTACCGGTCGAGGCAATGCCCAAAACTACCACTTCACGCCCCCCTCTCCTCGCTCTACCGGAGGAGATCAAGTTGATGGTACTGTCCGAATACCTACCTTCCAACAAGTTCTTTGTTCGCCCGGATTTCGACGGAAATCAGCTTCATACCTTCGACTTCACGAAACAAGTCTTGCCACTCCTGGTCGCCATTCCAGAACTGAAGTATCTGGTATACGATGTGTTGTTGAAACAGAATAAGATCCTGATAACGACCTCTCCTCGTGGCGGCATACCATACCCTCCGGGGTGGATAAATGCGCTAATTCCGCGACTATGCGTGCGCATACACATGACTGAGAAGGGTATACAATTTCTACGTCAGCTAGCGATGGGGAAGCTTGGGTTCGAGAAGCTTGTCGATATCGATATCAGACTTACGGCCGCAAGGATGAAAGTCATCTCGACAGAACCTACACTCCTAACACGTCGGTCCAGCGAGCCTCTAGTACCGCATGTCGCAGTGGTCTTAAAGAATATGGAGTCTATCGTATTCCCTTACAAGACCATCTCAGTATCTTGCGCATATGCTGATAACGTAGGCTACAGAGATAGCTGGAGAGATTTGTCAGGTCGAGCAAGCATACTAGGTGCATTCGCAAACAGACTACTGAGCAAGATCGGCCTGCACGAGGATATGTCGGAGAGGTATAGCTGCTATAGGAACAAAGATGGCTCCATACTGAAAGGTGACGAAGACGCGGTGTGGCCTTATGAGCCGGCCTGCGAGTTATTCGAGTACACCCACGTGTTACAGATAACGACGAAGTAGGGCGGGCACATCTTTAAACCAGACTACTTGTCGTTGCCACTGAATGGGACGATCCGCGGAGTGATGCGGACGACGACACTTCGATATTTTGGCTCCAAGGCCATGGAACATGAAACCGGATAGAGGTGTTAAAATCTAATTAGAGGTATTCAAAGTCGTCACAGACTATTTGACCGTTCCCGTGCGAGGCAATTCAGTGACTCTTATCACGAACCCAATGAGTTGTTATGTATATTCATTCAAGCTCAGCATTTATCTACCAAAGGCGGTGTGTAGGTATATTAGAACGAACAGGGGTATTGCCTCACTGCCGACTTCGGTTCAAAATCTATACTCAGCTTCTCGTCTACTTGATCAGAAGCTTGATTGAAGTGCGCCCGAAGCCACGGTCAGACAAAGGTATACCCACCGCTTCTCTCTCGGGCCACGTATCCACGTATTCTTTCTCTGATTCAGGCGATTCCCCGGAGCGGTAGTATCGACATAACTTCGCATCGCTGTTCTGAGCTTCAGCTATCGCAATCTTTTGCAATAGCAGCTCTTCCACAGGATCGCAGACTTGGGTACGTATCCATATCAATACAGGGTCCGTGACAGTAAGCCAGGCATGTTTGTATGTGATCTTTAGTTTCTGCGTGTGGAAAAGCATTGGTGCCATAGCTTTGAGAGAGTGTCGCATTTCCTCGATTGCGGGCGGGAACTCATTTTCGTCGTCCGTGAGGTCCAGTGTTTCGGTTACCTCTACCGACGATCGGAGGTACGGCAAAACACGACCATCGATGTCTATCTCCACGGAGCGTAGATCTGGAAACCCCATATCGCCATTAGCTAGCCGAGATATGTAGTTCAGACTCTTGAGTGTGAGTGTGATGTTAATATGGAGATGCCGAACAAACATGTTAATTGAGTGCGGCGGAAAAGCGCGATTCTCCATCGCAAAAGGATTACAGACGACCATGGTGTTTTGACCGTAGAAAACTTCATAGATCATTCCGGCCATCCCAGGGATTGCACGCACAAGATTTAGCCAGCAGTCTTTGTAGCAGGCGAGTCCATCGTGTGTATAGGACTCGCGGATTCGACAGTGACACGACCTCCGAAACTTTTGTCGATTGGGTAGAGCTAGGCGCAGAATTTGTAACTTAAGCTCATCTGGAAGAGCTAGGAAATAATCGATGGAGCGCTTGGACCGAATCGACTTCTTCAATCTGTTGATGCCGGGAAGACTGAAGCGAGCGAGAAAGCGCTTGATAGAGCGTTTGGGTTGAACGACCAATTTTAGTTCCATAATGCGGGGAGGCCGGGTTGGTTGAGTCGATAGTGGTGGAGTGGAAACAGTTTCTAGGGAATAATTGCTTGGGATTAAGAGTAAGCCTGCAGGAGTGAGTGGTATAACATTAGTGCAGATTTGCGGGGCAGCCAGCATGTTGCTCGAGCTTTCACTAAATCACAGGCCCACGCCAACCTAGGAGAAGCTGAACACCCTAGAGCCTAGGCTGACGTTAGGTCACCTACTTTGCAAGATTTTGGTTACATGTAGCCTGTAGACCTGTTCAGCTTTGCCTTGTACGAGGTGGGCCGTGAGATAAGCCCGCAAAAGCTCTCAAGATCGTGCTTGGGGCAGCGTGTAACCGCCCAAATCATTGAAAAACTTGCCACCTCTCGTCATGATGTCAGAAATCTCTTCTCCTAACCAATCTTTCGTTGACGTAGTTCTTGGCTCTTCGATCTCTCTGACCAAGTTGCCTGCAACCTGTGACTCGATCAGCACTACTTCTTCGCCACATATCGAGTCATTGTAACTCACCATCATACTATGACCCTGTCTTGCAGGGTTCACGCTTGTAGACACGATGGCATCAGCGACATCCTCGGTTGTGTTCGCAGGTAGACCACTCTCTTTCCACTTCTCTGAGTAACCCGAGGTAATATGCGTAGGGGTAAAGAAGGGTGCAACGACATTGACTCGGACGCCTAGCTGTCGGGCAACGGACTGTGAAGCTCGTGATAAGCCCACTACGCCATGCTTAGAAGAAATGTATGAAACTACTCCAGTCCCGCCAAAGTATCCGGACGTTGAGGCGATAAGTACAATAGAGCCTCGTGCACCGTCCGCGTCCGGCGGGTTTGATTTCATGGAATGCATAGCCATTCGGAGAGCTATCTAATGTTAGAGATCGATGAGGAGAGACGTAGCGAGGTACCATCGCTCACTGTTCATGGTGCCCATCAAATTAATATCGATGACCCTGCCAGCTTCGGTCGCCTCCATCAAGTCGCCATGCTCGTCCTCTTCGAAGTCGAAGAAACCTTTACTTTCCATGATGCCTGCATTCGAGATAACGATATCTATCTGACCGAATGCCTTTCTCGTCTCCCGAAACAGAGCTTGTATATCGGGCCAACTCGTGACGTTTGTGGGGTGATAACGGGCCCGTGAAGGTTCTGTGAGAGATGCGATGAGGGCATTGGCAGCGTCACTGGAGGAAGGAAGATCAGCTATGATGATGTTGCAGCCATGTCCATGGTAGGTACGGGCTGTTTTGGCGCCGATGCCGTTTGCGCCGCCTGTGATGATGACAGTCTTGGGCTTGTTGTTGGGAAGGTGATAGCACGAAGCGCTTGTATTCATGTTTGATCCAAAATGAGTATACCACCCCAAGCCGATATTCACAGTTCCAGCTTTGATCTCGCGTGTATGTGCGTGTTTGACAGGATAGGCCGGCTCCGGGGAAAGACGCATCTCTCCGTGGAGTGTGGTGATGGGCGGAGGTCTACCCCGCTCTAGCGCGACGCGCCCCTCCGAAGACGCGTCGCAGTCGCGATCGGTCCTACTTGTTCATCCCGACCATCGGAACACCCAATGACGACAGTCCGCAAACATCCCGGAAGGCGCAATATCCCTCTGCCGCTTCGACCTCCTCCTTGATAGCACGAGTAACATCATGTCAACCAGCACCATCCCGATACCCCGCGACCCAACCGATGACGAAGCTCTTACGCTGTTCAAAGCCATAGAGGAGAAGTTCCCATCGCAGTCACTTGGAGATGACAAGTGGTATGTTCTTCTGGTATGGTATGTCTTTTATACACAGACGAGAGCATTGACTAAGCCATTATAGCTCGCGGCGATGGTAGGCGGCGGGCAGCCGGGCTTCGCGCCTCTGCTCTACAAGGAACTCATCAAGCGACCCGAATGCCAAACACCCGAAAAGCGTCAGGCGTTGATGCGGAGGATACGAGAGACACTGTTCAAGCTCATCGTCATCGTGGGCGTGTGCAAGCCGTTGGAAGCCATCTTCGACATCGATGCCATCACGAGGCCAGAGGACAAGGATTACACATTCTCTAGGTATGAAGTCGTGCGTCGTCAGCAGGCGATTGCGGAAGCTGACAACAAGCAGAGAGGGATGGCAGTGTGACGAAGCGAACTCAAAACGTGGTGCAGCATGGCAAGGTCGATTGTACCAGCACAACCAGGAGGGCATCGACAACGTGTTGGCATCACAAAAGGATTTCGGCATGTAGCCCCTGGCCGCTTCCTGATCCTGAGCTAACGCAGTATAGATTGGACGAGCAAGCAAATCACCTACGGCCTCTATCTATCCGATCACAGCATCCTCAACGACGTCGAGACCGAGCTCACCGTACTCAGCGGCATCATGATACAAAATCTGCCGAGAGAGACAGCCTGGCATTTGCGCGGGACAAGGCGCATCGGTGTCAGTAAGGAGGACGTAGAGACAATCCAGCAATGTGTAAGACAGCAGTCAACCTCTGTCTCGTAACGTGCACTGACCAGGCATAGATCGAGCTTGTCGCCAGCTTCTGTGGCTTGCGGCTACATAGGGTGCCAAGGGTCGCTGACATTGAGCATGAAGTCTGAGCGGATTGGTCACAGTCATTCCGCAGATTATATGCCCTGCTGACATACAGGAGCAAACTTCTAGCTATGGTATAAGATATGCTCATTGACCTTGAGTCACAACCAGATCCAAAGTTGTCATATGCCGACAATGACCCAGCAAGATCAAGACGACATCACAACAGCAACAGTGTCTCCATCGCTCAGGCAATGGGCACACCTTCCCGAGGAGCTGAAAATTTATGTCTTATGCTTTATCGTTGGTGACATTCCTGAAAGCCCCGTGCCAGACAGTAACTATACAGTCATCTTCCGCAAACATATGGAACCTATCTATGAGGTGCGGAACAAGGAACTGTACCGGCTGGCCCGGACCGCTTACTACAACAACAATGTTTTCGAAATCTGTATCGAGGAGAAACCGTCTCATTCGTCTCAACGAGTCACCTTTCGTTACCCTCCTGCAGAAATAGCAAGCATGATTCGGCACTTACGCGTTACCGTTAAGGCTTACACCATGGATGTTTCACGACTGGAACATATACTACTGTGCAATTCGCAACCTTTGGCCTTTATGCTTCAGGCAACAAGGCCCTTATTACAATCGAACGAACTGGGCCTGCCTTTACCAATCGTGAGATCGAGATGGCTCATGACGGCACCCCACGACAATGCCTGGCAAACTGGATTCACGAACCTGCATACTCTGAAGCTCAGCTTCCACTTCTTTGATTATGACAATCTCACAGAAGGTGATGAAGACTGTTGTATGTCGCCTGAATTGATAGAGGAAACGAGAGCGTGCTTAGCTGACACAAAGACGTTGTTCAAAGCAAAGGAGGTGGAACTTGACCTGACGCTAGAATGCCACAATAGCATTGCGAGTGTCTATTGCAATAAGCACGTCGACATTATTCAACATTGGAAGCTGCTGGCAACGACTAAGAGTGAATAACAGCATACTAATCGCTCTAGTTCGTACTAAGTCCAAGTCTGGATTGATACGAACAGGCAAAAAGAGAGGTGAACCAAGTCTACCACCATACTGACCCGCTCTGACACCGCTTTTCTTATCGACGGTGACGTTATCTTGTGAGCTGAGCATGTAGAGCAAACGCAGAGGTTGCTGCCTAATCCCTGGTCACCGTAGCTTTTGACTCTCACCTGTCGCGTGCGCGGTCATGACGCGCGCACTAGTTGGCACGTCAACAACTCATATCGCCAGCTCCTTCTCTCTCTGCTACAACACACCAGACGCCGAACCTCACGGCTACCTCATCTGTTTAACTCCCTCTTTCAAAGCTAACAATGTCTCAGAACATACCCTCCGGCGGCACTCGCGTCGGCTTCGATGCCCTTCCCGATGAGCTCAAGGTCCAAATCCTCACGTACGCCCTCAGCACCGACAAATTCATCATGGCAAGGAACCACAAAGCCATCGAGGAAGGTTTGAACCTACCAACTTTGCTACTCGTCAACAAGCGCATGCATGCCCTTGCCGCACAAGTGTACTACAGTGGCAACACCTTTGTCGTTCGGCGCTCTGGCGTGTCGTGGGGGCACGTTACCCCGGGCGCTGACGACAAGTGGCGTTTCCCTCCGTTTGTGTTCGGTAGTCACGTTCGCAAACTGGTGATACAGCTGGAGTTGTACCGTCGCATTGACAACGCGACACAGTGCCTGGAGCCGTCGTTTGAGAATGATTGGCTGGTGCTTCTCCGTTCCCGACCTGCCCACAAAGCTGCTACTCCCAATGCGCCGCAGCAGGCAGGGGGACAAGATTGGCAGACTCGATTCCCCAAGCTCACCGAATTGACGGTGCGACTGAGCACTTCTCTGCACTTGCATTTACAAATCAACAGTGACAGCGATGAGTACCGACGAGCACTACTTGATCTGCCAAACAAAGCAACTGTTGTGCTGCAGCCAAAGTTTTTGAAGCTCGAGAATGAATCAAGCGCGGAGATCAGGTCCAGTGACCCGATGCATGGCGCCATTCACAAGATGGTCAAGCTCAGAATTTGATCTGAATACCAGAAGAAAGGTGGTGGAGGTATGAAGAACTTGGAATGGTTTGTGTTTCAGCAGATTGGTGGCGTGGGTCAACAATAAGAGCGGCCATATAGACATTGCTATTCGGTTCCTGGAAAGGATTGCTGGCTGGTTTTGCTGGACAGGAGGATACTAGCGTAGCGTGCAAGGAGATCCGCCAGGAAAGCGGAAGCTTCGAATATGGATTGTGTTCTGTCGAGATCGTTCTGCACAAGCTAATGTCCATTGTCAATATCACGAGCAGTCAATTCCAGTACCAGTTCTTACCAATAGGCCGAGGGTGATGATAGATCATGCTTTCGCACCGTATCCAGTGACATCGTACTTGAGTCCTTCGCTAACGAAATCTTTGAGCTCGAATACGGCGATGAGTACCGTCTCGGCCCGTTGTTTGATGACGGCCTTGCATCCTCCAGTTTTGGCAAACCATACTCTCTTTTCGCACTCAACGTACCGGTCGCGAGTGACATCTTTGACTTCCTGCATGAACTGAACTGGAGACCATGGCTCGGTCTCACCTCCGGTAGGCGGACTGAGGAGTACTAGTGACTGCTCATTGCTTAGTCCAGAGCGCTCAAGGGCCAGCAGCCAAAGATCTGGTTTCTCAATGCGTGATCTGATGAAATGTTAATCCGTTTTGCTTTGTCCAGAGCTATGTCACGCCCTGATATTGGCAATATGAGAAATTATATTTCGTTAAGTAAAACGGCTCCGTCAATTGAATCTGCTACCGATCCTTTATGGATTAAAGATGCTAGTAGTGTGATTACCGGGGCTAAGATTTTATATACCGCAAATGCTCAAAATCCTTATTTGAAACCGGTAACTGCAGATCAGATTGATTTAACCTTCGAATATTATTTTGACGAGGTTGGATCTTTTACCGCGACTGCCTTCGCTAAGGAATTTCATGACTATATTCAGTTTTCACGTTACAACCGCGACATTACCAACAATGGTATAACCAAAACTGTGGAAGTGCGCGGTCCAATTAACGGTGAAGGCGCTAAAGTGGGTGGGGTTGAGTTTTCGTTTCAACGCTTCTTTGATTTTATGCCTGCCCCGTTTGATGGTTTAGGTATTCAAACAAACTATACCTATCTCAAAAATGACGGCATCGTGAACTCGGGACTTAAAAATGATGGGGCAGATCCTGATGCGGTGTCAGGTCAGGCGCCGGATTCCATCAAGGTTGATAGATTGGAAGGTTTGTCTGATCATACCGCCAACTTTGTATTGATGTATGAGAAGAATGATTGGGCTGCACGCGTAGCATATAGCTGGCGTTCCGAGTATATGATTACCGCTATCGATTGTTGCGTTGCTGTGCCTATCTGGACGGAAGCGACTGGGCAGTTGGACGGGTCAGTTAAATATACCTTTAACGATAATGTTGAGGTTTCATTCCAGATTAGTAATATCTTGAATGAGCAAACTGTGCTGACCCAGCAAGTCCAGGATTATGACAAGGGTGGTTTGCGCTTACCTAACGCATGGCATGAAAATGACCGGCGCTATACTCTTGGCTTGCGTTTGAAGTACTAGCTGCTGTTGAAAAAACGCTGCTATTCTGTAGTAGCGTTTTTTTATTTCTGGATTATAAAAATGTATAAACCACTGGAAATTGTAATAGTAGGTGGCGGTACGGCTGGGTGGATGTGTGCCGCAGCTTTGGCATCGCTGGTAGGGGAAAAAATCTGCAAAATCGTGTTGGTTGAATCTGACGAGATTTCCACCATAGGTGTAGGTGAGGCAACTTTGCCGCACATGAAAGATTTTAATGATCGTATTGGTATAGATGAAGCCGATATGATGAGAAAAACCCAAGCAACGATAAAGCTGGGAATTCAATTTGTCGATTGGGGACGGATTGGTGGTTCGTATATTCATCCATTCGGCAAACATGGAAAACAGATTGGTGGGGTGGAGTTTCACCAGCAATGGGCGAGAGTACGAAACTCGGATAAAACAAAAAATATAGACTCCTATTCCTTTGCCATACAAAGTGCGCTACAGAATAAATTTCAATTCCCCGATAAAAATCCGCAAAAAATAAATTCTACCTTTTCATATGCCTATCACTTTGATGCAGGCCTTTATGCCCCGTATTTGCGGAAACTTTCAGAGAAAAAAAATGTTATCCGCATTGAAGGGAAGGTAATTAACGTAATTAACAATCCTGATAGCGGCAACATAGAATCGATAATATTGGCTTCAGGCAAAACCATCAGTGGTGATTATTTTATCGATTGCTCCGGATTTCGTTCGCTGTTGCTAAACAAAAATTTACACGTCACTTTCGAAGATTGGTCTAAGTGGTTAGTCTGCGATAGAGCTTTTGCTGTTCCGAGCGAGGTACTAAATGAACTGCCGCCCTATACTCAATCCAAAGCTAAGTCTGCTGGTTGGCAATGGCGAATACCGCTACAGCAGCGTACAGGTAATGGTTATGTGTTCAGTAGTCACTACATTAGTGATGATGAGGCTGCCAGTTCGCTATTAAACGATATTGAGGGCGAAGCTTTATCCCCGCCTAAACTATTAACGTTTAAAGCGGGTAGATATAAAAAGTCCTGGATAAAAAATTGTATCGGAATTGGTTTGGCGAGTGGTTTTTTAGAGCCTCTGGAGTCAACCAGTATTTATTTAGTTCAGGCTGCTATATTAAATTTTATTAAGCTGTTTCCTGGGCGAAACTCTGATGCTGCTGTGCTTAATGAATATAATCGGTTGATGGATATTGAATATGAGCGCATCCGTGATTTTTTAATACTACATTACCATTTGAATCAGCGCGATGATGCTGAACTTTGGCGCCACTGTCGCAATATGGAGGTTCCTGAAAGCCTGCAACAAAAAATAACACTTTTTAAGCACAGAGGCTATGTAGATTCATATAAATATGGATTGTTTTCTTTGCCGAGTTGGACATCCGTATTTACCGGACAAAATCTTAGTCAGCAAGGCTTTAATCCTCTCTCATCAAAAGCCACAACGGACTCTGTTAGTCATAAATTAAATGAGCTGGATTTGGAAATTGCTGCGGCACTGAGTGACGCTGACACACATAAAGCATTTATTGCACAATATTGTCCCGCTAAGCATTGAGGTGCCCATATGATTGATGCTGTTAAAAAAGTTGCCATTGTGGGGCGGGATACAGATGCTTGGATTACTGCGCTTTATTTGCAGAAAGCGCTATCCGGAATTGATCCTGCGGTAGATATTGTATTGATTGAACTGTCAGCGGAACTGAGTCAGCAGGATTTTTTTTCGGTGATGCCTACGCACAAGCTTCTCCATAAAGTGCTTGGTGCTAACGAAGATGTGCTTTTAAGTGAAGCGAAAGGACACTATTTTTTTGCACAACGGTTTTCTAATTGGTGCGGTGGCGCTGCTCCTTATATGCATGCGTATGATCGATTTGGTGTGGATTTCAATGGGGTTGATTTTTATCATTATTGGCTAAAAGCACGAGCAAATGGCTTGCAGGTATCCTTCGAGGATTTTAATTTAGGTGCTGTTGCAGCCAAACAACAAAAATATGTTGTAGGCGAATCCCCTGTAGATTCCTTAAGTGCCGCTTGTGGGTATCACTTAAGCGCGATTGACTATGTAAAAGCCATTGCTAAAAGTGCCATATCCAAAGGGCTAACACGTATCCAGGCAAGCGTTGCGCATGTAAACATAGATAAAGAAAAAATTAAATCAGTGATCTTGGCCGATGGGCAGGAGATAACCGCTGATCTATTTATTGATGTTTCGGGTTCGGAAGCTGTTTTAATAAAAGCAGTAGAAAATAATAATATTGATCGATGGTCGCATTGGCTTCCTATTGACCACATTATGGTTGCCTCGGCACCTGTGTTGAGTTCGCTGCCTTCGTACAGTCAAATTTCAGCGTTCAAAGATGGTTGGCTTGGAATTTATCCGCTGTCAGATAGAACGGCAATTAATTTTGCGTATTCTTCCGATGGCACTACACCGGAAAAAATGGTTGAGCTCGCGAGTGTCTATACTGGAATGCCGATTGTGGGTGTGACTGACACACCTTTTTCTGCGGCTGCACGAAGAAAAGCATGGATTGGAAACTGTATTGCCCTAGGGTCTACAGCGGTTAGCTTGGAGCCTTTAGATGCGGTGCATCTTCACCCACTGCATATTGGTCTTTCTTTAGTTCGGGAGCTCTTTCCAAATGATAAAAACTATATGCCAGAAGCCAACCTTTATAATAAGAAATTTTTTGAGTTTATGGAGAATATCCGGGATTTTCAGATTGCACACTACCATTTAAATAAACGTTATGACGACCCTTTATGGAATTATGTCCGAAATATGGATATTCCGGATTCCTTAAAGAATAAAATCGAATTGTTTGCGGCGCGCGGTGTCGTATCGATGAATGATAATGAGACTTTCCTGCCGGAAAACTGGATGGCATTGTTTGTGGGCCAAAATTTGAATACTAACGCCTATGATCCGCTGGTAGATTTATTGCCAGAACAAAATTTAATTGAAAATTTTCAAAAATTATTACTGAAAATTAAAAATAAAATTGAATATATGCCAAACATTCAATCTTATGTTGAGGTTACTCTAGCCAGAAAAAAATAATATGAAAAAAAATAACATTAATAAAGTTGTTGTTGTGGGTGGTGGAACTGCTGGCTGGATGGTCGCATCGGCTTTTGCCAAAGTGTTGGGGTGCAATAACTATTCGATAACCTTGGTTGAATCAGAGCAGATTGGCACTGTTGGCGTGGGTGAGGCAACTATTCCAATGATTAACTTGTTTAACAGCATTCTTGGTATCAATGAGGATGAATTTGTACGGGAAACGAATGCGACGTTTAAATTGGGTATTGAGTTTGTTAATTGGGGGAGTATAGGAAAATCTTATTTCCATCCATTCGGTTCATTTGGTGTAGATATGGAGGGGATCGGCTTCAATCACTTTTGGTTAAGGTGGAAGAAGGACGGCGGTGGACTTGACTACTCAAAATTTAGTATGGAGACGGAGGCAGCCAAGGCTAACAAGTTTGTGCGTACTTCTGCAGAAATCGGGCCAGCATATATGCCCAAATTAAATTACGCATTTCAATTTGATGCGAGTCTGTATGCGAGCTATTTGCGTCGATATTCAGAGCAGAGAGGCGTTAAGCGTAGCGAGGGTAAAGTTACAGAAGTAAAACAAAACGCGCATACCGGACATATCGAGTCTGTACAACTTGAAAATGGCGCCCTTATTGATGGTGATCTGTTTATCGACTGTTCTGGTTTCAGAGGGCTATTGATAGAGCAAACATTTAATGCTGGATATGATGATTGGAGTAAATGGTTGCCGGTAAACAAAGCAGTGGCTGTCCCCTGTGAAAGGTCGGGTATATTGTTACCTTATACTCGTGCTACGGCCCAGGAGTTTGGATGGCAATGGCGAATTCCGTTGCAGCATAGAACCGGCAATGGTTATGTTTTTTGCGATACATTTTTAGACCCTGATGAGGCAACCGAAAAGCTATTGTCGCGTCTAGATGGTGATGCTATCGCCGCGCCTAAAGTGTTAAGTTTTGTTGCTGGGGTTCGAAAAAAATGCTGGATAAAAAATTGTATTGCTATTGGTCTTGCAAGTGGCTTTTTAGAACCGCTGGAATCAACCAGTATTCATTTGGTTCAGGTGGCAATCGCTAAATTATTGACTATGTTTCCGCAGAACAATATTAACGAGATTATGGTTGATCGATTCAATCGTGAAATGCTAAAAGAATATACTGATGTAAAAGATTTCTTAATCGCGCATTACAAAGTTTCTGATAGGGAGGATACTGAATTTTGGCGCTACGTGAAGCATATGGATATACCATCAACGCTTCAGGAAAAGTTAGATACCTTCCGTACCCGTGGTGATGTCATGGTGAGATTGGATGAGCTTTTTAAGGAGCAGAGCTGGTTTAGTGTGCTTGTTGGACAAGGGTTGTATCCGGAGGCTTATCATCCCGTTGCAGATGTAGCATCTGATGATGATTTGCGCATACGTTTGACCCAAATTCGTACGGGAATTCAAAGTCGATTAAATATGATGCCTTTACATGAAAGGTTTATTGAAATGCATTGCAAAGCAGAAAAGTTATAAATAACAATAATTAATTGAGAGTGTTATCGAATGCTGAAATTGCATCCTGATTTTTCCTGCAGAGTTGATCTCGTTGGCGAAGAGCAACAAGAAGTTTTGGTGGTCGATCCGTTTTTGGAGAATCCTGAATGGCTTGTGGATTACTGCGAAAAAAATAAGGCAGAACTAAAAGCTGCTGATGCAATGTATCCCGGTGTTCGGATGTCTGCACCTCCGGAATATCTTGCTGCTATATCTAATTTTTTAAAGCCAATAATTGTTAATGTCTTCGCAATAAATGAGCAGAGTGTAAACACTATATTTTCTGCATTTTCAATTGTCACTACACCGCCAGATCAACTAAGGCCTGAGCAGGTTATCCCTCATTTTGATTCTAATAATAAAAACGATCTGGCCTCGATTTATTTTTTGTGTGGTCCTGGTTTGGGTGGGACTTCACTCTATCGTCACGTACTGACGGGTTATGAATATATCGATAAGACTCGATTAGATCCCTATATGCAATCTCTGCGTGATTCATTCCATTCCGGTCAAATCGAGCGTGCCTACATAAATGGTTCAAATAAAATTTTCGAGCGTATTGCTTCATATCCGGCGAACTTTAATCGTTTTATTATGTATCGCTGCACCAGTTTGCACTCCGGAAACATAGCGCCTGATTTTTTATTTAATGCTGATCCACTTACGGGGAGATTAACGGTCAATACATTTGTAGGTACTCAAGCTTAAAATAATAGCGTTTTAGCAGAACTAAAAATAAAAAAACCGGCCTAAGCCGGTTTTTTTATTTCGCGTCGATAACTCTTAGCTCAGTTTGCGACGACGTGCACCTACAAGACCTGCAAGACCCAGCATCATTAAAATGAAGGCTGATGACTCTGGTACCTGAACTGCTTTCACGCCGATCAATAGATCGTCGTGGTTGTCATCATCATTAACTCCACCAACATCGTCGAAGAACAAAATCGCATCGTATGCAACACCTTTGTAAGTGGTATCCAATGCAATCGCGAAAGACACAACACCGTCGCCAATCACATTGCTACCGTTCAATACAAAGTTCAGCAGTGCCGGTAAGCGATCAGTGGTGAAGCCGAAGTTAATGAGGTCACCCTCGGCATAGCTGCCGGTGTAGCTAAACGATGATTTCAGATTGGTGTTGTTGATCGTACCGCTACCAGACGTGAAGGTGTTTACCGCACCGGCTTCCTCAGCTAGAAAATTGAAGGTCAATGCCAATTCTCCACTTTGGTTTGCCTGTAGGTTGCCACCGAAATTGTATTCAGTAGTTCCTACGAAGGTGCGAAAATCATTGCTTGTTGGAATGGTTGCGGTAATGCCTCCGTCAATTTTTAACAGGCCTGCGTTAGCAGCAATTGAACTTAAGGCGAGTAGTGCAGCGGCAGTAAATTTGATCAGTTTCATGAACGTCATCCTTTTGAGTGAAGCTAATAAGAGTGATTGTTTAAAACACAATTCGATTGGTATATAAGCATTACTCGTGCCAGATAAAAAAAATCGCGTAGGCAATTGAGTTTGTGATTTGTGTCACATGTTTTTTGAGGGGGTTTTGTAAATTAGATCGACACTTATGGTGATTAAATTGTCTGAAATAAAAATATCACTGAATTTTTGGTGGCGTGAGAGTGAACATTTTACAAAGAGTGTGGTGCAATTTTAGGCGATATAAGTTGATTTTTAATCAAGTTGATTGTTTTTGGTGCGCCGGATCTAAAGTGGTAGTTTAGATCCGGCTATAGGTAAGGGGGGGCGTTTAATACTATAAAACGAATGCTATTGTGGCTGATCGACACATCCCTTTTCACCTTCACCTAATTTTTCCAAACGGATATTAGTAATACTCACCGTGAACTTCCCGTCGGTGGCAATGGTGAACGGGCCGGTGATTTTACTTAAATCAAAGTCGTCACCTTTGAAGCAATTAAGCGGTAAGGGCAAGGAAAACCATTCGCCTTTGGGCATTGTTTTAATCATGCTGTTAATCGAGATATTGGCGAGGCAGGGGTAACCACAGCTCAATCCTATATTTACGTCTTTGTCTGGTTTTACATCCACGCGCATATCGATAGTCATCGAAGCCGAATCTTTAAACTTGGATAAATCAATCGTGTTGCCATAGAGGGAGAAACTGCCCACTACTTTTTTGCGTGGTGACCATACGAGCTGGATGGCATCTCCAGTGGCTTTAAAATCAATTGGTGCTACGGTGAGTTTGCCGCCAGCTGATTTGCCTTCACGCCCTGTCAGGTTGGTATTCCAGTTAGTAGGGTCCCCCACTGCAATACTGCGCTGGATCAGTTCACCATTCACCATATAAAAATAATTTGGGTTTGGTGCTTGCGCGTAGCTGACAAGAGGGAATAGCAGTGTTATACAGGTTAAAGAAAGCGATTTGGATAATTTGGTGAGGCGATTGTGCATGGGAAAAATCTCTCTTGGTTATTTATTATTTAAGTCTGCCGGTGCCTATCTCGCAATGACGGATGGCGCCTAAATAATATTCACTCTCGTGAGATAAAAGTCAATTTGCCTGTGCAAATAAAAGCCCCGGTGAGCTGCGCTGACCGGGGCTTTTTAAACAGTGAAATTTAATCGAGATAAGAATCAATAGTCTTGATTGTGCCATCGTCGTTATGGGTTAGTTCGGTCACTTTCACACTCCGTAAATGTGTATCCCCACCAGAAAGCGATGAATCGTGATAGAACAAATACCACTTCCCCTGGTGTTCAACGATGGAGTGATGGCTGGTCCAGCCCAGCACCGGTGTTAGCACCACACCTTTGTAGGTGAAGGGGCCGTAGGGGGTGTCACCAATGGCGTAGGCGATGTAGTGGGTGTCGCCGGTAGAGTAGGAAAAATAATATTTGCCGTTGTATTTGTGTATCCAAGCAGCTTCAAAAAAGCGGCGGTTAGTATCGGTTCCCAATATGGGTACGCCGCCGCCATCAACGATTTTTACATCGCGCGGAGCTTCGGCAAATTGCAGCATATCATCACTCAGGCGGGCAATTTTGGGGCTGAGTGCTGGTTCATTGCTTGCGGGATAGACATCTTCCGCTTGATAGGTGCCGGTTGCCCAGCGCTGTAATTGTCCGCCCCAGATGCCACCGAAATACATGTAGTGGCTTCCATCGTCATCTTTAAAAACAGCGGGGTCGATACTGAAGCTACCGTTAATTGGTTCGGCTTCGGCTTTGAATGGACCGGTCGGTGAATCGCTGGTAGCGACGCCGATACGGAAAATATCGGTTTTATCTTTTGCCGGGAAATACAAAAAGTATTTGCCATTTTTTTCTGCGGCATCGGGTGCCCAAAGTTGACGGCTGGCCCAAGGTACATCTTTTACATTCAAGGCTTCACCATTATCGACAACTTCACCACCTACCGTATCCATCGATAAAACGTGGAAATCCTTCATATCAAACTTATCACCTTCGCCGGTGGTGGTAACGCCGGTTTCAATATCGTGTGATGGATAAATATAAAGTTTGCCGTTAAACACATGCGCAGATGGATCAGCGGTATACATATGCGTTACCAGCGGTTGGCCAATAAACAACGCTGGATCTGCCGGTGTTTTTGCCGGTGTTGTGGTTGCCGCTGCTGCCGAAGTAGCGGCGCTGGTTTCGGTAGCGGATTTATCCTGACAGCCAGTTATCAGGATGCCGCCAGCGATAAGGCTGGCGAACAAAAGCGTGCGCTGGTTTTTCATCGTTATTATCTCGTTTTTGGATTGTGTATTTTTATAATGCCAGCGCGATCTTACCAATGCCAGAGCGTTCCGTCTTCCAAACGGTTCACAGGTAGGCTTGCGCGTTTGTACGGATATTTTGCTGCGAGCTTTTCATCGATGTCCACACCGTGGCCGGGTGCTTCGCCCGGAGTGAAAAAGCCGCGCTCAAATTGATAGGCGTGCGGAAATACTTCATCCATTTGTGCACTGTGTGCCATGTGTTCCTGAATCCCGAAGTTCGGTACCCAATAATCAAAATGCAGTGCCGCGCCCATGCACACGGGTGATAAATCGGTTGCGCCGTGGAAGCCGGTGCGCACATTAAACAGGCTGGCAAAATCCGCAATACGACGCACGTGGCTGATACCTCCGGCGTGCACAATGGTAGTACGAATATAATCGATCAATTGGTTTTGGATTAATTCGCGGCAATCATGAATTGAGTTAAACACTTCACCCACGGCAAGTGGTGTGGTGGTGTGCTGGCGAATTAATTTAAAGGATTCCTGATTTTCTGCCGGTACTGCATCTTCCATCCAAAACAAATGAAATGGCTCCAGCTCTTTGCCAAGTCGCGCTGCTTCAATTGGAGTCAGGCGATGGTGGACATCGTGCAGTAAGTGAATATCGCGGCCAAACTCTTTGCGTACGGCAGCGAATACTTCGGGAATGAAATTGAGATATTTTTCAGTTGACCACATTTCTGTTGAAGGTAAATCGGAATCTGCTGGTTCATAACTTTTTTCACCTTTGGCAACGCCATAGGTTTTTTCGATACCGGGGATACCGCACTGCACTCGAATGGCCTGATAGCCTTTTTCTTTCGCTTTGCGCACTGCATCCAATGTGGAATCCAGATCTTTGCCGTTGGCATGGGTGTAAGTTAGGATGCGTTCGCGGCTCTTACCACCGAGTAATTGGTAGAGCGGCATATTCGCCATTTTGGCTTTGATATCCCAGAGTGCGACATCAATTGCGGCCAATGCCGTCATGCCCACCGGCCCACGACGCCAGTAAGCGCCGCGATAAAAAAATTGCCAGATGTCTTCAATTTGTTGCGGGTCGCGGCCAATAAGTGCCGGGACTAAATAATCTTCCAGATAAGAGGCAACTGCTTTTTCGCGGCCGTTGAGTGTCGCATCGCCGATGCCATAAATTCCCTGATCAGTTGTAATCTTCAAGGTGACAAAATTCCTGCCGGGGCAGGTGACAATCACTTTCGCATCAACAATTTTCATTCAACGACTTCTCTACGGCCAGGGTTGCTACAAACTTATGCATCTTGTGTACTAGTATGACTTATTGTAATCCAAGGTGTGGCCGGTTGGGCAGAGGCATTGAACGATTCTTTACTTTTATTAAGTGCTTTGATGATTTTGGTTATTTTCGGTGTGAGGAGAAGTGATGATCGCGGACTGAAATAATGGTGTGCTGGAGGGATAGATTGGTTTGATGATCAGGGTGATTTAGGGGATTGCGGGGTAAATGGACGAGGGGGAAGGATGGAGGGAATGATAAATGGCGTTATCATTCCCGATCACAAATAGCTGTGCCCCGTCCCTGGGGCGTAAATCTATAAATCAGGTGGTTTGTGTTTGTGGGACGGCGCGCGTGCTATTACCGCGTAACAGCAGTACCTCAAGGCGCTTGCGCGTTACTCGCTGCATTGGCATTTCAATATAATGAGAAATCACCATAGGGATGAGTAATCCCGCAAAACCTAGCAGAATCCACATAGGTTCGTACACCCGGTGTTCCAACCCTAATAGTTTGCAGCCGTAATAGAACACCAGCGTATGTATAAGGTAGATAGAAAAGCTTGCTTGGCCGATTTTGCGCATAAAAGGTGAGGCGAATAAAAGTGCTGTCCAATTAGAGGTAATTGAAAGCAGGTAAATAGCGATGGCAAACGCGATAGCCATTTCAACTGAATCATAGAGTGCGGGCGTTGAATCAAATAATTTCAGCGGCAGGAATATGGTGATCAACGCTGCGATTTGCAGCAAGCTCAACGCCAGCTGGTTGCTGCTGCCCCCCCATCTTTTACGCGGCAACATACCGGCTATGGTTCCAGCGAGAAAGTAATGCAATTTGTTTGGCAGACTCAGGTTTGGCCAATAAGCATGGGTCAGTGCCAGCAGCGCGCAAAGGAAGATCGCGAGAGGTACAGCAAATGGATAGCGGTTTCGGCTGGCGATACACCACCAAATCACGATGAAGAACGCGTAGTACTGCACCTCCAGTGGAATCGACCAAAAAATGCTGACATTGCCAGCAAATAGGTAGTGGCGGGAAACACTGGTCAATCCTTCCAGGCGCAAAGGAAAGTCGCTCGCTTCAATCTGGGTCAGTAAAAAGCATATAGTGATGACGCACCAGTAAATGGGGGCGATACGGGAAAAGCGCGCAATGCTGTATTTGACTACCGAGGTGGAATCGCACTCACTTTGGGCGTAGAGATAGCCCATCAAAAACCCGCTCAATACAAAGAAAACCCCGACACCTACTGGCCCAATCAGCACAATATTCGCTGGCCAGGGCATGTGCGAGATGATTACAAATAAACAAGCCAGTGCACGGATGCCATCAAGATTGGGCATTTTGTCCCGATTCTGATGAGCATTGTCTAGTGGGGGAAGAGGGGTTGAACGAGCGTTTTCCATGACTTACTCCAGTCTTTCTGATACCAGGCCTTCAGGTTCTGCTGAGGCACAACGTGCGACCTGCAGCAATATTTAGTCCATTCTGACGATATAACAGGTTTCTGCAGCAGTTACTGTGGTTCCTGTGAAGTAGCCCCACAAATTGGCACGGATTATTGTTTGTAACTACCTTTCGGTTTGTAAATAAGGGCTACAAAGGGGCATTTTTGCATTTTTTGGTTGGTTTCAGGGCGACCAAATCTACGGTCCATCGCAGAGGTTAGAGCTGCGATGTTTCATTCACAGCACATAAAAAGGCGACTATATAGTCGCCTTTTTCAGGTTTTTAACGGAGAGAAATTAACCCTGCATTTGCTCAAGCTCCAGACCTTTAGTCTCGCGTACCCACCAGACTACGAAGAAGAGTGAGAACAGAGAGAAAATTGCGTAGATGCTATAAGCACCTGCAAGGCCGAGCGACGATGCCAGCAAAATCGGGAAGCTCCAGGTGATCAGGTAGTTGGCCGTCCATTGAGCAAAGCCCGCAACCGCAAGACCGGTGCCGCGAATTTGGTTCGGGAACATTTCACCTAACATAATCCAAACAATCGGGCCCCAGGACATGTTGAAGAAGATCACGTACAGATTAGCGGCAATCAGTGCAGTCAGCCCCATTGAGTCGGTCAACACCAAATGACCTTTGTCGTCCAGCGGCGCGCCGGTGAAGGCATAGACTACCAGCGCGAGGGTTATGGTCATGCCGATTGAACCAACCAGCAACAGTGGTTTGCGGCCTACTTTATCGACCAGAAAGAAGGTGATAAAGCAGGCGCCGATTGAGGCAACACCGGAGCCAATGTTAATCGCCAATGCATCGCTTTCCGAGAAGCCTGCGGCCTGCCAAAGCACTGCGCCGTAATAGAACACGACGTTGATACCAACAAATTGTTGCAGCACCGCCAAGCCGACGCCTACCCAAATAATCGGGCGCACGCGGTTTTTGGTTTTATCAATCAGGTCAGAGAAGCGTGGTTTGTGGTCGTGTGCCAGTGAGTTGTAAATATCGGCAACGGTGCGCTCAGCAGTTTTGGCGCCGTAGAGTTTGGTCAGTACGACAAGGGCTTTGTCTTTTTTTCCGCTCGCTACCAAAAAGCGCGGGCTTTCTGGGATAACTAACAGCGCAACCAGGAAAATTGCAGCAGGAATTACGCCCACCCAGAACATCCAGCGCCATGCAGAGTAGTCCAGCCACAGTGGCATGGTGGAGCCTTTAATACCTTGGCTATGCAGATATTCTTTACAGGCATCTTGCGCGATATTGGCTCCAGCACAAACGCTGTAGTCCGCAGTTGATGCGAGGTAGTAGTTGCTTAGAAACGCAGCGGTCAAGCCGGAGATAATCGCGATTTGTTGGATTGAGCTGAGCTTGCCGCGATATTCGGCGGGTACCAATTCACTAATGTAGGCTGGGCAAATAATACTTGCCGCACCAATTGCCAAGCCGCCAATCAAGCGGTAAATAATAAATTCCGGCGCGTTATTGGCGATACCAGCTCCCCATGCCGATACGATGAACAGTACGGCGGCGATAATAAGTACTCCGCGACGGCCAAACTTATCGGCCAGCGTGCCTGCAGCAAAAGCACCCACGGCGCAACCTGCCAGAATAGAAGCAACTGCCGTCCCGATAACACTTGGCTCCGCTTTAAATGATTGGGTTAAGCCATCGATGGTGCCGTTAATTACGCCACTATCAAAGCCGAATAAAAAACCGCCGAGGGTCGCGATAATACTGATGATGACGATGGACGTCATGTTGCGCTCACCGGCAACGCTAGAGACGCCTGCCGATCCTACATCTATTGGTGCATGGCTCATTTTTTATACCTGTTTATTGAAATTATATGTGCTGTTATTTTGTGTTGGGTCTTGCAAAAGTGGTTGATCTTAGTTCGATTATAGTTTTGGTGACTATATGTCACTGTCAGGTTTTATATCTCAAAAGCAAAGCCGGATTCGCTCAGGTGTTTGTATGCTTCGGCATCAAAACGATAGAGGCTGGCGGCGCGGTGCGGAACACCTTGCTGTTTTTCGTTGCAAGGGGAAAGCAAGTTCATTTTCATAATCTTGCGGCGGAAATTGGGTTTGTCGAGTTTGGTGTTGAGGATCGCCTCATACAGAGCCTGCAATTGCAGCAAGGTGAATTTCTCGGGTAGCAGGTTAAAACCGATTGGTTGATGGCAAACCTGATGGCGCAACACTTTCAATCCATGTTCAATAATTTCAGCGTGGTCATACACCAGCTCCGGCATTTTATTCACGCTTTGCCAATTTACGTCGGCGGCGCTTTGGCCAGCTACCAGCGAAAACTTATCCGCACTCACTAAGGCGTAGTAGGCAATAGTAACTACCCGCTCATTGGGAAAGCGATCTACGCGGCCAAAGGTTTTCAGCTGCTCGAGATACAAATCGCGCACACCGGTCAGTTCTTCCAGTAAGCGATACGCGGCATCGCGCAGGTTTTCATCGTAGCGAATCCATCCACCGGGCAATGCCCACTTACCTTGATGCAATGGATCGGTTTGTTTGACCAGCAAAATTTTCAAATCATCTTCATCTAACCCGAAGACAAGGTTGTCTATCGAGAGTGCCTTGATGACATTTTCAGCTGTGCTTGGAGCGTTAGAAGAGTGTTGGCTGCCGGGAATATGGTTATTGGGCACGTGCAATGTCCTCAAAGCTTTCGCTGATTGTTGCGTTAGTTGATTGAGCTCTGACCGATGGCTCATTTTGGCGGGCATTGTATAAGCCCGTGGAACAATGGTCGAGAGATTGATGCTTAAGTGTTGATCAAGATGCTGAGTACTGATGCTTCAGAGCACTATAGCGCTTATGTAACGGATTGCATGATTCCAATTGTGGTTTTGTCTACCTATGTGATTTGGTGGAAAATTTACGCTTCTTATGTTGTTGTCACATGGACAATAAGCTATTCTATTGCCATGTTTATTTCAGTGCATGATTTCTAATCATAAGAGTGTGCTGGTGCCCAAACGGATTTCCACAAATATTGGCCCGGATTTGTTGAGCGGGCACATTAATTCTCTTAATTAGCGAGCCTCTATGTTGTTTCTCGGTATTGATGTCGGTAGTTCTTCGGTCAAATTATCGGTGTTGGATGGTCACACAGGTAAAAGTCTGGGCGCGCTTTCTTATCCTGATTCAGAGCTGGCTATCGATAGCCCGGCAGTAGGTTTTGCCGAGCAGCATCCGGATACCTGGTGGGAATGTGTGCGTCAGGGGTTTTCCCGTTTAGTTGCGCGCGGCAGCTTTGATCCCAAACAAATTGATGCGATTGGTATTTCTTACCAAATGCACGGTTTGGTTGTGGTTGATAAAGATCAACAAGTGTTGCGCCCTTCAATCATTTGGTGCGATAGCCGCGCCGTGCCGCTAGGCAATAAAGCATTGACTGATCTCGGTCATGATTATTGCTTCGGCCACTTATTAAATTCGCCCGGTAATTTCACCGCAGCGAAATTGCGTTGGGTGCAAGAAAATCAACCGGAATTGTTTGCGCGCATCCATAAAATTATGTTGCCCGGTGATTTTATTGCGATGAAATTATCCGGTGTGATCAACACCACTGCGTCCGGTTTGTCGGAAGGAACCCTGTGGGATTTCAAAGAAAATCGCGTTGCCACTGAATTGTTGGCGCACTGGGGAATTGATGCTGCTGTCATTCCTGATGTGGTGCCGAGCTTCGGTGTGCAATCGCAAGTGAGTGCTGGTGTTGCTGCTGAATTAGGTTTGCGCGACGGAGTAAAAATTTGCTACCGCGCGGGCGATCAACCCAACAATGCATTTAGTTTGAATGTATTGGAGCCGGGCGAAGTTGCTGCGACTGCAGGTACCTCTGGTGTGATTTACGGTGTAACTGATCAACCAGCGGCGGATGTTGCGTCGCGCGTAAATACGTTTCTCCATGTAACCAGCACTGAAGAGAAAAAGCGTAACGGTGTTTTGGTTTGTGTAAATGGTTGCGGCCGTTTGTATTCCTGGTTGCGCCAAACCATTAGTGCTGCGGGCGCTACACCATCCTATCCAAAATTAAATGAATTGGCGCAGTCGGTTCCAGTCGGTAGCGAAGGTTTGTTGTTCCATCCTTTTGGTAATGGTGCCGAACGAATTTTCCAAAATAAAAACTTGGGCGCGCAATTACGCAACCTGGATTTTAACCGTCATGGCTTAGGCCATATGGTGCGCGCTGCGCAAGAGGGAATCGTGTTTTCCTTGAACCAGGGTTTTGATGTATTGAAATCCCTTGGTGGCAGTTGCGAGGTAGTGCGTGCAGGTAAAGGCAATATGTTTTTGAGCGATGTATTTGCGCAAACCTTTGCCAATACCACGCAAGCAGCAGTTGAAATGTTTGAAACCGATGGTGCAGAAGGTGCAGCTCGCGCGGCGGCATTAGGTAGCGGTTATTACGCATCGGCGAAGGAAGCATTTACCGGATTGACGCGTTTGAATGTGGTTGAACCACAAACACAATTATTTGCAGAGTATCAGGATGCTTATCACGCATGGACTGCATTGTTGCCCAAATAAACAATGTTCCAATGCGTGGTAAGCGTACTTAAATTAGTTTAGTAAAAAACCTTAAGGTGAAAATTATGAGCGTTGTTCTCGGCAGTAAAGAATATTTCCCCGGCGTTGGCAAAATCGGTTACGAAGGCGCTGATTCTGACAATCCTTTAGCGTTTAAATACTACGACGAAAATCGTGTTGTTGCCGGCAAAACCATGAAAGAGCATTTTCGGTTTGCTACCTGCTACTGGCACAGCTTTTGTGGCGCAGGCCACGATCCTTTCGGTCCAGGCACCAAAATATTTCCATGGTCTTCAACTGCTGATGCAGTTGCACGCGCGCACGAAAAAATGGATGCAGCATTTGAGTTCATCACTAAGTTGGGTACTCCTTACTACTGCTTCCACGATATCGATTTGATCGACGAAGGTTCAACCCGCGCGGAAACTTCCAAGCGTTTGCAAACCATCGTTGAATACGCAAAACAAAAGCAAGCAGCTTCCGGTGTGAAATTACTCTGGGGTACTGCAAACCTGTTCTCTAACCCACGTTACATGAACGGTGCTTCTACTAACCCGGATTTCAACGTTGTTGCTTACGCTGGCGCACAATTGAAAGATGCGTTGGATGCAACCATCGCCCTTGGTGGTGAGAACTACGTATTCTGGGGCGGTCGTGAAGGTTACATGAGCTTGCTCAACACCGACATGAAACGCGAACAAGAACACATGGCGCGCTTCCTGACCATGGCTCGCGATTATGCGCGCGCGCAAGGCTTTAAAGGTTCGTTCTTCATCGAACCAAAACCAATGGAACCATCAAAGCACCAATATGATTTCGATGCTGAAACAGTAATTGGTTTCTTGCGTCACCACGGTTTGGATAAAGATTTTAAATTGAATCTGGAAACCAACCACGCGACTCTTGCTGGTCACACCATGTGCCACGATATGCAAGCAGCAGCAAACGCTGGCATGTTGGGTTCATTGGATGCTAACCGCGGCGATTACCAAAACGCGTGGGATACCGACCAGTTCCCTTACAACATCAACGAAACTGTTGAGATGATGTTGGTGTTGTTGCGCAGTGGTGGTTTACAAGGTGGCGGTGTGAACTTCGATGCGAAAGCGCGTCGTAACTCACCTGATTTTATCGACCTGTTCTACGGCCATATCGGTGGTATGGATACTTTTGCCCGCGCTTTGTTGATCGCTGACAGCTTGCTGCAAAAATCCCCATTGGAAGGCATGCGCAAAGAGCGTTACTCATCATTCGATGCAGGCAATGGCGCCGCTTACGAGCAAGGCAAACTGACCTTGCAACAATTGGCCGAATTGGGCAATAACGGCGGCGAAATCACGCTGCAAAGCGGCAGACAAGAATTGTACGAAAACGTGATCAACCGTTACATCCGCTAATTTTCTAGCAAAGCTTTAGCCGCCAATCATCGACTCCTTAAAGACGAGATGCCTGGCGGCTTTTTTATTGGCCCCTCGCTCTGTCTAATCGTCTTGCCATAAATGGCCGGGCGGTAGTTTTATCGCGAAATTTCTTCTATCCTGCGCCTTCCCGCCAGTCCCTCGACCGGCTTTATAGGATATTAAGGAAATTTACGTGAACGACTTATCCCACTGTCTTGCCACTTTTACCTGCCCTGATTTTATTAATCCGCGAAAACTAAATGCTGGCCTTTTGGTGGCGGCTCTGGTCGCTTTGACTGCTTGTGGTGGCGGTGGGGGTGACGGGAACAGCAGCGGTAATAAAGCTGGCGGTAATCCTTTTACTGGAAGCGGAACCTGGAAGTCAGGTGTATTTGAGGATGCGGATGAGTTTGCCAACAAGTGCGCTGCACCCCGCACGGGTACTAACCCAAATACAGGCAATGCGTATCCGGATCGTAAAGGCAGCGTGCGCGACGAAAACAATTTCCTGCGCTCCTGGAACAATGATACCTATCTTTGGTACAAGGAAGTCACTGACATTAATCCTGCAAATTATAACGATCCTATTGCGTATTTTGATTTACTCAAAACTACCGCTGTTACATCAACAGGCACACCGAAAGATCAATTTCATTTTACCGCCAACTCGGACGAGTATGAGCGTCTATCTGAATCTGGAGTTACTTACGGTTACGGGTTGGAATTGAGTTGGACCTCAAGTGTTCCTCCGCGCACGCTAATCGTCGTCTATACACAACCCAATTCACCTGCTGCTATTGCATCGGTGAAGCGCGGTGCAAAAATTCTGAAGGTAGATGGTGTTGATATTAAATTCACCGATACCGAAGCGGGAATTAACACAATAAACAATGGGCTTTTTCCAAGCGTAACCGAGCAGGCGCATACGCTTACGCTTGAAGAGTCGGGCGTAGTACGCGATGTGGTATTGCAGTCGGCCAGTGTGACGAGCGTGCCGGTACAAAACGTTAAAACAATTGATACACCTACAGGCAAAGTAGGTTACCTCACCTTTAATGAGCACATAGCTCCGGCCGAGCGTGGTTTGGTAGATGCGATAAACCAATTGGATGGTGCAGGAATTAACGATTTGGTGTTGGACCTGCGCTACAACGGCGGCGGTTATCTTGCCATCGCCAGTCAACTCGCTTATATGATTGCGGGTTACTCACCGACGACGGGGAAAACATTTGAAGAGTTGCAATTTAACGATAAACATCCAACCCGCGATCCGGTTACTGGCGAAACCCTTGTGCCAGAACCCTTTTATTCCACTTCACTTGGTTTTTCAGTTAGCCAAGGACAAGCTCTGCCAACCCTGGATTTAAAACGCGTATTTGTGCTTACCAGTAGCGACACTTGTTCTGCCAGTGAAGCTTTAATGAATGGATTGCGTGGTGTGGGAATTCAAGTGATCCAAATTGGACGTACGACGTGTGGTAAACCCTACGGTTTCTATCCGCAACCAAATTGCGGCACCACCTATTTCACTGTGCAATTTCGCGGTGTGAATGAAAAAGACTTTGGCGATTACAGCGACGGCTTTTCACCCGCAACAGTTGATGATGGTAAAGCGCGTGTATTGGGCTGTTCTGTTGCTGACGATCTTACCCGTGAACTAGGTGATCCGGTTGAATCACGTTTGGCTGCTGCACTTTATTATCGTACCAATAATCGTTGCCCGGCCGGTGCGTCATCGGTAGGTGTTATGCAAAAAGCTGCATCACCATTAAAAGAGATTGATGGTCATTTAATTAAAACGGAAGCATTGAAAAATAAATTAATGCACATTCCTCGACAATAGAGGTAATTAGTAACTAGAGCCCCGATTGATCGGGGCTTTTTTATTTTCATTATCTGGTTCATGCAACCTTGGCAAGAGAGAAAAATATGCAGGCTACAAATTTTGTACTGGGTGATTACCTGAAGCGTATTGGTTATAAAGGTGATGTTCAGCCAAACCTGGATGTGTTGGTGAAATTAATGCGTGCCCAACTGCAATCAATTCCCTTTGAAAATCTTGATGTGCAAGCTGAAAAAATTGTATCGCTGGTGTCAGAAGATATTGTCAATAAAATTGTCTACTCAGGGCGTGGCGGTTACTGCTATGAAGTAAATGGTTTATTTGCCATGGTGTTGACTGCAATCGGTTTTGAGTTCGAGATTATCGGTGCGCGTCCAATGTTTTATCCCCATCGTCGTCCAAAAAGCCACATGGTATTGGTAGTAAAAATTGGCGATCAACACTGGTTATGCGATACCGGTTTTGGCAGCTTTGGTTTGCGCGCTCCGCTTGGTTTGCATCAATTGGGTGAAATTGTTCAGCAAGATAATGAAACCTTCAGGCTCGATAAAAATGAGCGCGATGAGTTTGTATTGCAGGCCTTGGTTAAAGGCGAATGGGCAAAACAATTTGGTTTTGATTTGTATCCCATGGAAATGATTGATTTCTCGCTAGCCAATTACTACAACTCAACGCATCCCGATGCTGTTTTTGTGCAGCGCTATTTGGTAATGCTGCAGCGGACGGACGGGCGCACTCTGCTGTCGGGTAACCAACTAAAACAATTGCGTGGCAGTGACGAGGTAATTACAGAAGTGGCAGCGAGTGAGTTGGACACTGTTTTACAGCAGGAATTTCATTTGCGTCGCCCATAAATGGTGCATGCTAAGGAGGGCTACCTGCGGCAGTAAAGTCTTTGTACAATGCGCTTCCTTTTTGTTCACAATAAAGATAAATACCATGAACACAACTAGCATTGCCGCGCCCGCGGCGACTCAAAAAATCCTTAATACCACGGTAATCGTCGCTGCGCTTGGCTACTTTGTGGATGTCTACGATCTTATTTTGTTTCTGGTAATCGGCAAACAAAGTATCGCGGACATCAATCCCCAGTGGTCTGACCAGCCTGCGATTATTCTCCAACAATTCCAACACCTGCTCGATATCCAAATGTTGGGCATGTTGATCGGCGGTATTGCCTGGGGAATTATTGGCGATAAAAAAGGCCGCCTCGCAGTGCTGTTCGGTAGCATCATTCTTTATTCGCTTGCCAATCTCGCTAATGCTTTTGTCACCGATATGCAAACTTATGCAGTGTTGCGGTTTATCGCTGGCTTCGGGCTCGCTGGCGAACTGGGCGCGGGAATTTGTTTGGTGGCAGAATTGATGGATAAAAACCGGCGTGGAATCGGCACTATGATTGTGGCGTCGGTTGGTGTTGCGGGTGCAATCGCTGCGGCCTTGGTAGCGGAATTTACCAGCTGGCAAAACTCTTACATTATCGGCGGCGTGCTTGGGCTTGGGCTGCTCGTGTTGCGTATTGGCACTTACGAAAGTGCAATGTTCAAAAAAGCTCACGCGCCGGATATTCGTCAAGGTAATTTTTTTATGATGTTCGCTACGCGCGAACGGTTTTTGCGTTTGCTCAAAACAATCCTGCTCGGATTACCGGTTTGGTTTGTGATCGGATTATTGGTGGCGCGCGCGCCCGAGATTGCAAAAACACTCAATGTGAATGGCAGCATCGCGCAAAACCTGTGTATTTTGCTCGCCTACTCCGGTCTGGTTATTGGCGATTTTACTTCAGGTACTGCTAGCCAATTAATGCGCAGCCGCAAGAAAGCTTTCGGATTATTTTATGTAATATGTACGCTAATGATTTTCATCTACCTGAATTTAACTAACGTTAGTAGCACGATGTTCTATACAGCGATATTCTTACTCGGTTTCTCAGTCGGATTTTGGGCACTGTTTGTGACTAATGCATCTGAACAATTTGGTATTAACTTGCGCGCAACCTCCGCGATCAGCGTGCCAAATTTTGCACGTGGCTCGCTGGTGCCCATCGCTTGGATCTATAGTCTTGTCGTTGTGGCAAACAATGGCAATATCATCACCAGCTTTATGTGGGTTGGTGCCGGGATTATGGTAATTGCTTTTATTGCACTGTATTTTGTACGTGAA
>JGI20283J13201_100220_pt1 | contig 38383 bp, 25 predicted proteins | sample Plalitdecfosmids_FD_13201 | JGI IMG/M metagenome (IMG submission 13201)
GGCAGATTGTTTTGGGGCTTGGTGGCTCTTCAGCTGATATCTGCTTTATACACGGTGCTGATCGCTTCCCAGCCTGACAAGCTGTTCTGGATTCCGTTTGCTGGCATACTGATTGAGTACATCCGGGTGAGTTGGCTGGCCAAACGTCATAATCCGGATGCTGACGCCAGATTGCCCTGGAATTCGCTGAAAGTGACGTTGTATGCCGTATTGACGATGATCCCGGTAGCAATCCTGATGGGTATTTTGACAAGCAAATACCGGATGAGTGCGGCTGAAGACTGGGTGATGATTCCCCTGGTGATACTGGTCCTGCTGGCTTTGTTCAGCATTCCGCTGGGATTGTCGCTCTCGCTGGTGCGCGATTATGCCCGGACGTATCGGACATTGCAGAATAAATTGCAGGAGGTCGAGCAATTGTCGGCCCAGGCAATGATTCAGGAGCAGGAAAAACAACAACTGCTGGCTCGCCAGAACGAGGTATTGGAACACCAGGTGGCCGACCGAACCGCCGAGCTGACCCGATCCTTGCGTGACCTGCAAACTACTCAGCAGCAACTTATTCAAAAGGAAAAAATGGCCAGTTTAGGCGAGCTGACGGCGGGCATTGCCCACGAAATTCAGAACCCGCTCAACTTTGTTAATAATTTCTCCGAAGTGTCGGATGAACTGGTCGACGAACTGCGGGCGGAACAGCGAAATCCCGTCCGCGATGCCGAATTGGAAACCGAGCTGTTGGACGATCTTAAACAGAATCTGCAAAAGATTACCCAGCATGGTAAGCGGGCGTCGGCCATAGTGAAGGGCATGCTCGAACATAGCCGCTCCAGCCTGGGAGAGCGCCAACCCACTGACATAAACGCCCTGGCCAATGAATATCTCCAGATTGCTTACCAGGGACTGCGGACTAAAGACAAGGCGTTCACGGCTGAACTAACGACCGATTTCGGCGCTGATTTGCCGCTGCTTGAGGTAATACCCCAGGAAATTGGGCGAGTACTGTTGAACCTGTATAATAACGCCTTTTATGCGGTGCGCCAGAAGCAGAAAACGACTAGCCCTGCTTATCATTCCCGGATTACCTTACAGACCCGTCAGGCGAATGGGCGTATCCTGATTCGGGTAAGCGATAACGGGGCAGGCATGCCCGAATCGGTCAAAGAGAAAATCTTTCAACCTTTCTTCACTACCAAACCAACCGGAGAGGGTACGGGTCTGGGCTTGTCGCTTTCGTATGACATTATTACCAAAGGGCATGCAGGATCGCTGCTGGTGGAAAGCCAAGAAGGGGAGGGGAGCACATTTATCATCGAGTTGCCCAATCCAGATGTCAATTAAAAAGCTACCTGTTCCCGCTGGTCAATCCTTCGTTTATAGTAGAAAAATTCAGAGTCCACTTCCCCATCCCGGAGGAGAAATGGCAGCAATACTCCGCATCGGTTCCCGGATGTAGCACCTTTTCGGCTAGCAGACATGTCTTCTCGTTTGTGAAACTGACAGCCTAATAAATTACTGTCTTACACGGGTAAAGTGGATCAGTCTATGACCAGAAAGAATACTCTTTACCTGTGTAAGACAGAGTGAATGGCTTTAAATGGATAGTAGCGGGCCTATAGCATTTCAACAAGTTGAATATTATTTCCGCACGTGTCATCAAAAACGGCAATTTTGACCGTTCCCATTTCTGTTGGCTTTAAACTAAACGTAACACCAAGATTTATAAGCCGTTCGTATTCTTTTTGGACATCATTTACGTTGAATTGGGTGTGTGGAATTCCTGTGTCAAAAAGTGCTTTTTGATACGTTTTCGCTGGCTCGAAATTTTCGGGAGATGGCTCCAATAATACTTCTACTCCTTCTTGTTCTTCTTTGGCCACAACGGTTAACCACCGGTTATTCTCGCTTAGAGGAACATCGTGTTTTTTTACAAAGCCTACTATTTCGGTGTAGAACGTTAATGCTCTTTCCTGATTCTGGACGGGAATGCTGACAACTTTAACTTTCATGTTTATTCATTTTTGATGCGTGTTCGCAAGTTCACAAACCAGCTGCCGACTCACATTGCGAAAGTTGCTCTTTTTCAAACGAAGTTGGCGATAGACCTATTTTCCTCTTAAAAAGAGTACTAAAAGAACTAGGCGTTCCAAAACCGACACGGTAGCAAGTATCCGAGACCTTCATTCCTTTCGTCAAGCATTTCTTTGACTCGTCGATTCGTTTGATTGTCAAGTACTGCTTTGGTGTCAATCCGTAATATCTTTTGAAGAGCCGAAGCAGATGATATTTAGAGGTAAAATGGGTACGGGACAATATATCAAGGTTCAATTCCTGATCGAAGTTGTTATCGATAAAATTCCGTATGGCTATGACTGTTTTAAGTTGCTTATCATTTGAGTAGCAAATACGTCTGATCCGGTTTATCTCGGTTTGGTAATAGTTCATAGGTTTGTTTACTCGGCTTCAATGGATAAAAGATAGTAAAATAAGCCTGTCCTCAATTCATTTATATATAAACCGTTGTCGCCTAGGGAGTGCTTACTGAACTGTATGTAGTAAGAAAGAGAACAGCCAGTTCTGAGTTACCCATTCGCATCAATCCGATTAAGTAGGTGTTAGCTGATTTTGACAGTAAGCAACTTATGGTCAGGTATATGGGACCGCATTCTCACTATATCGCCGAATACTATTATAGGTTCATTTTATTATACTTTATAAGGTCATTTTAATCCTAAATCGACCATAAAGTATGAGCCAATTTCTAATTACAAAAAGCCGCGTTTGGGTGTGGTTCACCGCTGTTCTGTTGACGCAGCTAGCGATGGCCAACCCCAAACCCGTAGCAGGCGTAAATCCCGCGCCGATGATCACCGTTTCGCCTTCTTCGCTGACCATTTTGAATTACAGTGTGTATGAAGGTCAGTATCCGGCAACGTATACAGTGTCGGCCACTGGCTTAACGACTGATCTGGTGATAACAGCACCACCTTACTTCCTGCTTAGCGCTCGGGGAAACACGGGTTCCAGTCTTGCGATTCCGGCCACGAATGGGACCGTGCCACCTACCCAGATTTCGGTAATTTTATTGGCTTCCTCGCCCGGTACGTTTACCGGCGTTGTTGCCAATAGTAGTGGTTCGGCTGTAACTACCGTAGCCATTAGTGGTACAGCTCTGGACCAATCCGTGACCGTAAACCCAACCGCACTGAACCCGTTTACGACGACCGTTGGCCAGCCTTCTGCGGTGCAATCGTATACGGTGACTAGTCGGGGCGGATTGTCCGTACTGGTTTCTGCCCCGGCTGGCTTTGAGATTCGTACGGGGAATAATCCCTTTGGATCAAACTTAGTGATTAGCCCTAGTTTGTCTTTCGCCAATACGCAGATTGATGTGCGGTTAACCGGTGCGGTAGCCGGGCCGGTTTCGGGAGTAATTTCACAAGACACGTATTACCATTCTGCTCACGGGGTTTATCCGGTAGCTGTCAGTGGTACTGTTTTGCCCAACAGTGCACAGCCAGCGCTGAGTGTTGCTTACCGAGATGCTGACTATGGTAACCGAACCAACCAGATTATCCGGCCTTACCTGCAGCTCAGGAATGAAGGAACGACGACAATTCCCTACAACCAGCTTACACTTCGCTATTGGTTTACCGCCGAAGGCGGCTCCCCACCAACTGATCTGGCAGTTTATTACGCGCAACCGGGGCCGGTGCAAATGAAGTATGTGGCTTTGGATCAGCCCCGGCAGGGTGCCTTTGGCTATGTTGAGTACAGCTTTCAGGGGGCTGGTAACCTGCCCGCCAACGGTAGCTCAGGCCCCATTGAGACGGGTATCCAGAAGGCAGACCGCTCACCCTTCAATGAGTCGGATGATTATTCCTATGCGGCTAACTATGCCACCTACTTGCCTAACAACCATATCACGGCGTACCTTAATGGGGCTCTCGCCTGGGGTCAGGAACCGGTTCTCGCCGAACCGCAGACCATCGTACAGGCTTACTCAGCGGCTAGGGACAGCCCGACGACCTCTCAGATTACCACCCGGCTTGAGGTGCGCAACGAGGGTAACACATCCATCCCGGTGCAGGATCTAAGTATTCGTTACTGGTTCACGTCCGACAATGGTCAGCCGGCCCAGGTGCATGTGGACTATGCAGCCATCGGAACGGCCAATGTTCAGGCCCGGGTGGTTTCGTTGACCCCAGCCGTGACGGGTGCTGACAGCTACGTAGAGATTAAACTCGTTGGTAGTGGGGTACTGGCCCCAATGAGCAGCCTGGGTGCGATTGATTTTCGTCTGGTGCGGTCAGACAATGGCTTATTAGACCAGCGCAATGATTATTCTTATGCGGCCAATTATAGTAATGTGGGCCTTAACCCTACTATCGGCGTGTATCGGAACAATGTGCTCATCTATGGCAATGTTCCTTCGGGCGCTTCTGGACGAGTGGCGGCCGTCGAAGAGCCGGTCCCCACCTTGCAGGTACGGGTGCTGGGCAATCCCGTAGTCGGCACTCAGGCAGCTATGGAAATTACCGGGGCCGCTGGTCAAGCCCTGACGGTACGATTGGTAGACATGCAGGGGCGGTCGCTGCACGAACAGCGCATTGAGCAGGCAGGCTCTCTGGAGCGGGCTACAGTGCCGATAAGCAACGGCCAGGGATTATTGCTCTTAAAAGTGAGTACGGCTACTCAGCAGCAGCAGGTCAAGTTGCTAAAAAGCAGATAAATAAAGTATTGTCGAACGAAAAGCCGGGGTCGGAAACGATTCTGGTTTTTCGTCGTTAGGCCAATTCTTTTGTTGGCATGAGACTGTCTTGATTAAGTCTATTCTAATCGAAAGCGCCGAAATGACCGGGTTCGAAAGCGAAAGCAGATATGTGGAATGGCTAATTTATATTCCGGTTTTAGTATAATTTTTCTGTTATTAAACTGAATAAAATAGCTGTACCAGAATTTAAGTAGAAAATTGTCTAGAAATAAGTCGGTTATAGATATTATTGTAGGCTATAGACCTGATTGGCTGTAGTAGGCCCAACTCTACCATCAGATCAACAGCCTATTTATTTATGATAAACTAATTCTACATGATGATTTCATTACCTGATTATGCCAGGAACAGACGCCTGAAGTGGCTGCTGGCGGGCCTTTTTTTATTGGCCGTTCAACTAAGTTATGCACAGTCGAGTATCACAGGCACCGTAACCGACGGCGCTACGGGTGAGGGGCTGGCCGGTGCTACGATCCAGGTTAAAGGAACCAACGTTGGAGCAACGAGCGATGCCAGCGGGAAATACCAGATTTCGTTGCCCGCTACGGGTAAGGTGCTTGTTTTCTCGTTTATCGGGTATCAGCCCCTTGAGATTACAGTTGGAAGTCGGAGCGTTGTTGATGCTAAACTAGCCAGTTCCGATAACGCACTCAGTGAAGTGATTGTGGTTGGGTATGGCGTACAGAACCGGCGCGACGTGACAACGGCCATTGGTTCGGTAAAAGCCCGGGATTTGGCCAACCAGCCCGTGGCCAGTTTCGATCAGGCCCTGGCCGCCAAAATTGCCGGGGTGCAGGTAACGCAGACATCCGGTGCACCGGGTGCGGCACTCTCGGTTCGGGTTCGGGGAACGGGCTCCATTAGTGCCGGTAATGACCCGCTCTACGTGGTGGATGGAATTCCACTGTCGCGCGATACCAAATTCGCGACGGGTGGCACCAGCACGCAGTTTCCTGACAACCCGATCAATGTGCTCAGTACACTCAATACGGACGATATTGAAAGTATTGAGGTGTTGAAAGACGCGTCGGCGGCTGCCATTTATGGATCGAGAGGTTCCAATGGCGTGGTGCTATTGACGACCAAACGGGGTAAAGAAGGGAAAACCGTTGTCAGCTATGATTCGTACATTGGAACCCAGACAGTGTCCAAGAAGATCGATATGCTGAACGCGTATGAGTACGCGCAACTAAGCTATGAGGCAAAAAACAATGCTTATGTCGACCGGAATCCAACCGGCAAACCAACCGATTCGAACGACATTCGCAATAAAGGCGTGGGTGCGCCAAGTACGCTTATTCAGCCCGAAATCGTTCCTTACCTTTCCAATCAGCCGGGCTTGACCAATACCGACTGGCAGGATGCTATTTTTCGCTCGGCACCCATTCAGAATCACACGATCTCCGTTTCGGGGGGTAAAGAAAACGTCAAGTTCTACGTGTCGGGAAACTACATGGACCAGCGGGGCGTGGTCATCAACTCGGGGTTTAAACGGTATAGCGCACGGGCTAATGTCGATATAAAAAGCGGCCGGCTGACGGTGGGCGTCAACCTTAATCCAACGTATTCGTACCACGATCTGATCAAAGCCGAAGGGCCGTATCTGGGTGAGGGGGTAATTGGTCTGGCGCTGCAAATGGCACCAATCTTCCCCGTTTATAATGCCGATGGTTCGTATAATTTTGGCAACAACGGCTGGGGATATGGGGCCACATCCATCCTGAACCCGGTGGCTATTGCTAATCAGGTGAGCGATAAACTGAGCCAGTTGCGGGTGCTGGGCAATACCTACGCCCAATATGAAATCACGAAGGGCTTGTCGTACCGGTTGAGCCTGGGCGCTGATGTGAACAGTTTTCAACGCGACTACTATCGGCCATCGACCCTCGAAATCCGGGATCGGAAAGGAGCTTCGGTGCCAACGGGTTTTTCGCGGGCGCAGAACTTCGTGAACTGGCTCGTTGAGAACACCCTGAATTACAATCGTTCTTTCGGCGTGCACAACATCTCGGCGCTGGCGGGTTTCTCATCGCAGAAAGACCGTCGGGTGGCTAATGAACTCACGGCAACCAACTTCCCCAATGATCTCGTGCAAACGCTGAATGCCGGACAGGTTTCGTCGGGGAGTTCTGATGTTCAGGAGTGGTCGCTGTTGTCGTATATAGGTCGCGTTCAATATGATTACAACGGAAAATACCTGCTGTCGGCGGCTGTTCGGGCAGATGGCTCATCGCGGTTTGGTAAGGACAACCGCTGGGGCTACTTCCCATCCGTATCGGCAGGCTGGAATGTATCTCAGGAAACGTTCCTGAAATCGGCGACCTGGCTGAGCGATCTGAAACTCCGGGCCAGTTACGGCCTGACGGGGAACTTCCAGATTCCAAACTATGGATCGGTTAGTTTGCTGGGTTACCAGAATTATATTTTGGGTTCCGAAGCCATCGTCAGTGGGCTGGCACCAATCAATTCGGCCAACGACAAGCTGAAATGGGAAAAAACGGCCATGTTTGATATTGGGTTTGATGTTAGTTTTCTGCGTAATCGCCTGAACCTGACCGTCGATTATTATAATGCCAACACCTCGGACCTGTTGCTCAATGTACCCGTTCCCCGTGCCTCGGGTTTCAGTACGGAGTTGCAGAACATTGGTAAAGTCAACAACCAGGGTCTTGAGTTTACCTTAGGCACCCGTCAGACGTTCGGTCGTTTCCGTTGGGAGGCCAGTGCGAACATTGCGGGCAACCGGAACAAAGTAATTGCGCTCGGACCTTCCGGCGATCCGATCATTGTGGCGGGTGGTGTTGCCGGTGCGCAATTCATCACGCAGATCGGCCATCCCATTGGTGAATACTATACGTATGTTAATGATGGTGTCTATAAAAATCAGGCCGAACTGGATGCTAACCCCGCTTTACACGTATCTACTGCCCGGCCCGGCGATTTTAAATTTCGTGACGTAAGCGGTCCTAATGGTGTACCAGACGGTAAGTTTGACCTGAGCAGTGACCGGACCGTTACGGGTAGCTATTTTCCAAAATTCACGTTTGGCTTCACCAATAACTTCGCCTACCGCGGCTTCGATTTAGGGGTATCTGTTCAGGGTGTTCAGGGTCACAAAATTTTGAACCTGCTCCGGCGGTACGTCTATAACATGGAGGGTAACGGGAACCTGTTCCGGGGCGCTCTGGACCGCTGGCAGTCGCCCGATAATCCGGGCAACGGCGTCGTGAACCGCGCTAATCGTCTGGCATCGGGTTCGAATGGAGAAATCTCGACCTGGCATATCGAAAGTGGGTCATACGTGCGGATTCGGACTATTACGCTGGGATACGCACTGCCCACGGCCTTGCTGCAAAAAATACGGTTGACCCGGGCGCGCCTGTATGTGACAACCCAAAACCCGTTCACCTTTACCAAATACATGGGCTACAACCCCGAAGTGAACAGCCGTCCCGATAGCGCCCTTTCATCGGGCGAAGACTATGGAACTTATCCATTGCCCCGTACAACGTCGGTCGGACTCAACTTATCTTTTTAAGAAATAACTATGAAAAAAATAACGTTACTAGTGGCCCTGCTGGTTAGTCTGTCGGCTTGCCAAAAGGATTTTCTGGACTTGAAGCCACTGTCGCAGCCAAACGCCGATAATTTTTACAAGACGGCCAATGATTTCGGCAACGCAGTCAACGGGGCTTATGATGCCCTGCAAAGTGCAAGTCAGTACGGTGGTGATTATAACACCGTTATCGAAACCCGGAGTGATAATGTGCTCGATAATGACCCATCGTCGGGTGCCGGACTTCGGTATAACATCGACCGGTTTATCGAGCCAACGACGAACTCTGTTCTTCGCGATACGTGGGGTAGTCTGTACACCGGCATCAACCGCTGCAACCTGATTTTGGACAAGATCGACGCCGTGACGATGGATGCGACGCTCAAATCTCGTTATAAAGGGGAAGCGCAGTTTATCCGGGCCCTGTCTTATTTTAACCTGGTTCGGTTGTGGGGCAAAGTACCACTCGTACTCAAAGCTGGTTCGACGCCCGACGCCCGTTCGTACGTTCGAAACGAAGTGGCCGATATTTATACGGCCATCGAAAAAGACCTAACCGATGCGTCGGCTGGTTTACCCGCTACCTATACCGGTGCCGATATCGGTCGGGCTACATCGGGTGCTGCCAAAGGCCTGCTGGGAAAAGTATATGTGACGGAGAAGAAATATGATCTGGCCGTATCGACGCTGAAAGATGTTGTAAACGGAACGACTTTTCGGTTGTTACCCAATGTGGCCGATGTGTTCTCTGTAGCCAACAAGAACAATGCGGAAATTCTGTTTGCGGTCAAATTCAAAAAAGGCGGTTTACAGGGCGAAGGTCACGGTTCCTGGTATGGCACCAGCATTGGCGATAACATCGAACCGTCATTGCGGGCAGCTTTCTTACCTGCCGATAAGCGGCTTCCGCTGACAGTCCAGGTGCCCGTGCCGACCAGCATTAACGCCGTTCCAAGAAAGTTTTATGACGAATTGTCCGGAACAAATGACGTCGGTAATGACTTTCCGGTACTGCGTTTTGCGGATGTGTTACTGCTGTATGCCGAAGCGCTAAACGAGGTTGCTTACCAAGTCGACGGCGAAGCGTTCAAAACGCTGAACCTAGTTCGGACGCGGGCAGGAGTACCCAGCTATACGGGTGCCCAACTGACAACGAAAGAGGCTTTCCGAACAGCAGTTATCAACGAACGGCGTCTGGAACTGGCTTTGGAAAACGATCGCTGGTTCGATCTCGTTCGTACGGGAACGGCGGTAGACGCTATCAAGGTGACGGGTATTACTATGCCTGCCTACCGGACGCTGTACCCAGTTCCGCAGTCTGAAATTGATACCTATAACAACAAGACTACGTTCGGGCAGAATCAGGGGTATTGATTAGTACTAAGCAATAGATTTACTACAGAGGCACAAAGGCCACAGAGAGTTGTATTCTCTGTGGCCTTTGTGCCTCTGTAGTAACAAAAAGTTTATTTCCGTGTTCCGTGTCCTCACGGAACACGGAGACAGAACCCTCTAAACTAATGGCTATAGCTTTAATAGGCAAACCTTACTTCTGCCGCTCTGCCCAGGCATCCATTTTACGCTCCAGCACATCGAGGGGCATACAGCCGTCTTTGAGAAATTCCTCGTGAAAGGCCGCCAGACTGAATTTGCCGCCCAACTGCTGTTCGTATTTAGTGCGAAGTTCACGGATTTTCAACGCGCCGATTTTATACGATAGTGCCTGACCAGGAATGGCCATGTAGCGCTCGATTTCAGCCGTAGCACCCTGTTCGGCAATCGGTTCGTTGTCCATCATATACTTGATGGCCTCTTCGCGCGTCATGTGCTTCGTGTGTAAACCCACGTCGACCACCAACCGAATTGCCCGGTGAATTTCATCGCCCAGTGCACCCATGTACTGATAGGGGTCCGTGTAAATACCCAACTCTTTGCCCAACGACTCGCAATACAACGCCCAGCCTTCGCCATAGGCACCATACCACGCAAACCGCCGGAACTTAGGCAAACTGGTATTTTCCTGTTGTAACGATACCTGGTAGTGATGCCCCGGAATGGCTTCGTGCAGAAACAGCGATTCCATACCCGATGTGACATTGAACTTAGTGGCATCCGGAATGGGTACGTAGAAAATCCCCGGCCGACTGCCATCTGCCGATGCCTGATTGTACTCAGCGCTGGCCGATGCTTCCCGGAATTTCTCGGTCTGCCGGATCTCGAATTCTGATTTAGGCGTGTTGATGAAGAGCTTTTTTAGATTTGGCTCGATCCTAGCCAGAATGGTATGAAAAGCGGCCAGAACCTCCTTCGGCTGTTTGTAAGGATAGAATTTTTTGTCGGTTTTCAGATACGTGAAAAACTCATCCAGCGTCCCTTTGAAGCCAACCTGTGTTTTTACCTTCTCCATCTCCCCCCGAATTCGGGCTACTTCTTTTAGCCCAATGGCATAAATCTGATCGGGCGTGTCGTTGGTGGTGGTCCAGGTTCTGACTAGGTACCGGTAAAGTTCCGGACCTTGCGGCAAGACATCGATACCCGAAGTGGTGCGGGCTTTGGGCAGGTACTCGGTCTTTAAAAAAGTCCCTAGCTTCTGATAAGTCGGTACGATTTGTTCGCTGATGGCCTTCTTGTACGAAGTGGTCAGCCGGTCTTTATCGGCTGCACTGAAAGTGGCTGGAAGCTTTTTGATCGGTCCATAAAACAGACTCTTTGTCGGATCACTCACGACCAGGTCGGTCATCTGCGGAATCATTTTGACAACCAGACTTTTGGGTAACACGCGACCGGTCGCCATGCCTTTTCGAAAGGCAGCAATGGCCGTATCGCCCCAGACGGTAAACGCAGAAACACGCTTTAGCCAGTCATCGTAATCTTTGACTGTCTTGAACGGCTGCGACCCTTCGCCACTGCCCAATTGGCCAAAAGCCAGCGTTAATCCGGTGAACTGGTTGAACGGAATTTCTTCCTGATGGAATGGGTATTGCTCCAGTTGCAGCGCTAATTCTCGCTTGAGAATATCGTAGGAAATCTTGTCTTCGTCGGATAGCTTCTCCCGGTCAAAGCCGTTTAGCTTATCAAGAGTAGTGGTATAGAATGACTTCGTCTGGTCCAGAAATGCCTGCGAAATATCATTGGGCAGTTGATCATTGTACCGGTTATCTCCCTGCTGGGTAGCCTCCACCGGAAACAGTTTTAACCGTTGCTCGTAATAGTCGTCCAGAACGGTGGCGAAACCAGAATTTGCCGTGGTGGTCTGTTCTGTTTTCTTCGAATTGCAGCCAATCATGGTGGCGATCAGTAAGGGTAATAAAATTCGTTGCATCATAAATAAATGGTAGGTTTTTGGTGCAGTAAGTTAAGTAATTTCTGGAAGGACCTGTTATTGTGCCGTGGTGTCGGTTATAAGTAACCGACACCACGATGAGGGTGTGTTTGTCATCCCGACGAAGGACCGGGCCGCCGGAGCGGGGATCTTACTGTATCTTTACTTGAGCGCTAGGAGAGGCTAAGATCCCCGCTCCGGCGGCCCGGTCCTTCGTCGGGACGACAAACACACGCCTTTTGTTGAGTAGGAATTTAGAAAATCTGGAATCCTACACAGGTGCGTTAAAAAAGCTCAAACAGCAACATAACTGCGCCCCCTAGCTCAATCTGGTCGCCGTGCTGAAGCGGGTAGCCCATTCCGGCAATATCGGCGCGTTCCAGGCGGTTGTCCAGATGGAAAATCTTCGTTTTGTTGCCACTGGCCGGTAGTCCGCCCGCATCGACAAGGAGCGAATACTGCCGCCGGGTAGCGTCATACCGAATGGTAGCGTGGGAACGGCTGACGGCACCGTTATCAGCTCCTTTCTGCGGATCAAAGCCGGGGTCATCGTCCGTAAGAATGACGATGTCGTTTGTTCGAATACGGCCCGATGTCGTTTGGGTGGAACGGCCCCGCCCAATGCAGAAGCTGGTTTTTTGGGTGGGATCTAATACGTAATCGGTTTGTTCGGTCTGGCCGCTCAAGGCTATTATACGCGCCAATAAGGGTGTTTCCGAGGCTTTAGTATTATCCTGTACGATCAATCCCAGGTTGCCCTCCCGATAGGTTGTTTCGGGTAATACATCTGGATAAAACGCGTAATCGAAACGCCAGTGGTTGGGTAGTTTGATGTAATTGTCAGCGAGCTGTCGGCTCAACTCTTTTTGAAACTTTCCCGGCTGACTAGCCCATAAGGCAACCCGGTCGATCTCCTCCTGCTCGGGGTTGGTCGAAGCAATACATAGGGTCATGCCTACGGGAGCCGTTTCGGGCTCATTCTGGTAGGGACGAAGCTTGTCGACGATAAAGCGAAGCATCTGATCCCGGCGCTGACCAGCGGGCGGTGGCCCTTGCCAAACGGGTTTGGGCGGTTCTGGAATCGGCGGTGTCATCTCCTCCAAATCAAAAGTCTGCACCGCTTGCTTAGCTGCTTGGGCTGGTGGGGTAGGCGTAAAGCCGAATAGGTTTTTTAGTGTGTCCAGTAGGCTCATGGTGTGTAAATTTATTTGCCGTAACGCGGACCTCTGGTCCGCATTGTCATAGACTGAAAATCAACTTGCGACTACGCGGACCAGAGGCCGGAATGCCGCATCACCGCGTTACTAAAAGCTTCCTAAATAGCCGCGCTGTTTCAGGATGGGGGCCACTATCGTGTTGGCCAGTTGAACGGCTTCGGCAGATGACTCACCCAACTCTATACGAACACTAACGACCGTGTGCGACTGTCCATTGGGTGTGGGGGCGAAAAATACGAACCAGCCGTCGTTTCGGCGAATTCCCTGCACCATGCGTTCGGGTGTGCCGGTTTTTCCTGCCACTCGGGCCACATTGATTTTGCTGCGGCCTTCGGATGGGTTCGACTGATCGATCATGAACGATTCTAACTGATCCGCATAATTGGCCTGACGAGCCACCCGTTGGCCGGTTGCGATCGGTTGTGGCTTTCCCGCCTGATCGAGTACATAGCGCGATGGTTGCAATACGCCTTTGTTGGCAATAGCCCCCGCCATACGGGCCAGCGCGACCGGCGTCGAGGTGAGTTGGCCCTGTCCCCAGGCTAATCCCGAAAACTCACTGCGGTACCGTTTGGGGTATTGGATCGTGTTATAGAGATTCCGGCGGACGACAAAGGATGAGTCGCGCCAGTGCTCCCGAATCTGATCACGCTCGGGGTCTGTTCGCGTGTCTGAAAACGAGTAGCCGCCTACGAAGTCGATGTTCATGCCCGTGGCTAAGTACAGATCAGCCATTTCATTGTCGAGCTTATGGTCGTTTGCCGTTCGGATAAAATAGACATTGCTCGACCGGACAATGGCCTTCCGCATGTCAACGGATTCATTACAGGGTTCCGACTCTCGAGCCCCCCGTCGAATAATCTCGTCGCACGAAATTTGGTAGCTAACGCCGGATGCCGATGCGCCAAGCTTGTTGAAAGCCGCCATGGCGGTGAGTATTTTGGCGGTCGAACCAGGTGCTGTCGGATAGGTCATGCCCAGGTCGCGCTCCGTTACCAGATACGGCAATTTCTGCCGGTCGCGGTCGGCCATCTGCATCACATCCGGTGTTTGTAAGTTGGGTAAAGGATGCAGTGCCGACGCCAGCACATCGCCCGAACTCGCATCGAGTACCACGACTGACACGCGCCGATTTCGGAAGTCGGACGTAGCCAGCGCCTGCTGAATAGCCACTTGGAGTTCTGCGTTGACACTCAGGTGCAGATCGCGGTTTTTGGCTTTTCGCTCGGCAACTTCCCGACTGTCCAGCCCGGCCCGAAGAGCGGGAGCCAGCTCACTGTAATCATACACGGACAAGGTGCGCGTTTGCTGAACTGACGGGCTGAAACGGTCGGCCCGGTAATCGGTTGTGACGAGGTTCGTTTTGCGGGGGCGGCTATTGAAACCCCGCAACTCGCTTAGGTGCGTAGCCTCCGCATAATATCCGTTGCTTTGCCCCCAGAAGAGTTGCGTGTTCAGATCGCCAAGCCAGAAAAATAGCTGATTGCCAAAGGGATAATAACGCTGAAGTCGTTTTTTAGTCAGCATCTCAACCTCGTCAGCGTTAAGACCGCTTTGCTGGAGTTTGGCCCCTTGCTGCCGGATAAGTTCAGGTGAACTCGAGGCCAGGACCAGGCCCGTTCGGTCATAAATCGTGCCTGCCGCCAGCGCCCGCGTAAGTCGTTCGATGCGTGGGTTGTAGCTGTACACAGGGTCGCCATTGCGCGTTACTACCCGCGCCGGACGCACAATATAGGCGCTGCCCCGCCAGCCTACGATGGGCAGTAAATGAACAATGAGCACAACGACGCCCGCCAGAAATCCGGTGATACCCGCCATGAGAACGGTATCGTAATGGGTCGACAGGTATTCTCGCTGAGTAACTTCGCCCGGTCGGTGCGCGACGCTAAACGCGGCACCCATGGCTGTCAGGTTGATGATCAGTGAAATTTTGCCGTAACTCAAAAAGGGTACACTGATTCCCGTTAGTGGCAGCAACCCAATCGATCCGCCCGCGATAATCAGGAACTGTGCCCCCGTGGCGATGGCTATACCCGCGATCAGGAAAAAACTAAAGGGCTGGCCCGCCCGGCGTGCGTGCAGAAAAAGCCGGTGCAGCAGTACGCCAAACAACAGAAACACGCAAACGACGCCCAGACCGCCCAACTCTTCGCCCAAACTGGGCAAAATCATGTCGGTATGGGCGGCCGGAATGGCGTTGGCAAATCCTTTGCCCAGTCCCTGCCCGGTCCAGCCGCCGGATGCCAGCGCCCAGTAACCGTGCGCCAGGTGATCGCCCCCATACACATCGTTGTTCCAGGGATTGAGCCACATGGCTTTCCGATCGGCCAGCCGATCGCCCACAAACGGTAGTTGATCGCCGAAGGCAAACATGGCCATAACGAGCAATAGTAACACGGGTGCTTCGGCCAGCAGGGCGATCCAGCCGGTACCTGTTTTGGAGCGGGCATCTCCTTTCCAAAACATATACCCGATGACCGCTATCAGACAGAGCAGCGTGGCCACGGCACCCGGCAAAAGCCACAACGCAATGCCATAGCCAAAACCCGTCGCCAGGGTAAGGGGCAGGTTTCCCCGGGCAATACTATAGAAAAGCAGGAATGTAAAACACACCACCAGCGCCGGACCCATATCGCCCAGCAGCAGGTAAAGCAGCATGAGCAGACCAGCTCCGGCTAGCGCGCCAAAACTTATGGCGAACCGCCAGCGCAAATCGGGGAGCTGGCGTAGTTGCTGTTCATTAGCCGCAAAGAACCCGGCGAAAAATAACAACAATAGGTATTTGGTGATCTCGCTCGGCTGAAACGTTAAGCCCAGCAACGACAGGTTCACGCGTACCCCGCTGCCTTCGGGACCCGATCCAATGAGCAACGTCAATGCGGCTAAGCCAGCTGCTAACACAAGCCATGTCCAGCCCGACAATCGGACCGAAGCCCGGCTTCGTAACGTAAAAAGCCAGTCGTAGCGCCAGGTAGCGTAAAAACGACCTACGTTAAGCTGGGATAGAATCGTCATGCCGACCAAGCCAAGAATTATGCCCTGCAATGTCTGTCCGGCAAAGAGGGTGTCCTGCAACGGGTCTTGGATGGCTAGTAGAGTAAGTACCGATAAGCCCGTGAGGAGCATCAGGATCGGCAATAGGAAAGGATCAGGATGGAAGCGCCGAATGGACCAGACTCCGTTGACCACCCAGAATGCCAGCAGAAATCCCGCGATAATTCCCCAGAATTGCCAGGTAAATGTGGCTGGGGTTCGGATGGTGAACGCATGGTCGGTTTTTAGTTGCCCATACACGGTTGATCCGATGAGCCGAAGCTGGTGTGGCCGGGCGGTAAAGTCAACATTCTGATCACTAGTCAAATGAGCGGTGCCGCGTCGGCTACCAAACTCAAATCCTGGTTTAAGCGGCACAACGCTATATCCCGACCCCGACTTCAATCCGGCGAAGGTGAATCGACCGTTGGCATCCGTCCGGGCATAAACAAAACGGTCGGGAAGTGTATCGGGCTGGGCGGTTGCCGGGTGCCGTTTTAGCTGAACCAGCACACCCGATAGGGGGCGGTCTTCCCGACTGACCCGCCCTGTAAATGAGACCGAGCTACTCCCGACCTGAACGACGGCCGGGTACGTTTTTGGATTGGTCAGTTCCCGATTATACAGCACCGAGTCGAAACCCATTTGCTGGCGCGACAACCGAAGTCGGCTCTGGAAGTCGGCTCCTCCGATTCGACTGCGCCACGTTACCGGAGCCACCACCGAAAACTGACGTTTGTTTACCGCTCCCAGGTTATCGAGGGAGCCGTTCTGGACAAGTTTGGCGGGTAAAGAATCCGCCACCAGATCAATATCCCGGCTATCGGTATAATAGTTTCCACTGGTCAGCAATTGCCGGATCGCGGATGATTTAACGCCTTTATCAAGATTGAGCGACTGCCCGGCGGCATACGCCTGTTTGGCCCCGTCAAGGGTCGGCAGGAGGTTGGTGTATAGCCGCACAAACAGCAGCAGCAACATGAGTGATGCTCCCGGCAAATACAAACGGTCAAGTGATTTCATTCAGTAGTGCGTTACGGGTTGATTAGGTGTGTTGTACAAAACAGCATCCTGCTGTTTGAGCCGCGAAGCGGCTAACTATTCGCTGTATCATTAGCCTTCGGCTCAAACAGCCAGAGGCTGTTTGGTACAATTACCATCCAGAATTAATGTTAGTGGCTGGTCGAGTCAGGTGTTGTGGTTGAATCGGCTGGCGAAACGGGCGTCGGGTTCGTTGTCGTTGCCGACGGTGGTAACGTGATAAAGACTGTGTCATGTGCCGTTTCTTCTTCGACGGGTTCACTAAACGGCGTTGCTGTTGAATCCGTTGCGATCTCGTCTGATTCCAGCGAATCGGTTTTGGTAATCGTCGAATCAGAGAGTGTTTGGGCCGCCGTTTCTTTATGGCGCATCTTGTACAACACGGCGAAGACGGCCAATAGCATCACAAAAGCTACCGCCAGAATGATCGGCCAGTTGGTCGAACTGCGTGGCGATTCCTCTTCTGAATCAGGCGGATACACGTTGGCTGGCTCAGGCGTGACTACCGGAGCGACCAGCGTTTGTGACCGGGGCGCGACCGGTGCCTGACGATTCCCGGAACGGTTGGCTTGCAACAATTCTACGTTTGCCTGACCCAGCAACAACGCTAGTTCCGTCACATCGCTCAGGCGTTCGGCCGGATTTTTGAGCAGTGTCCAGTCCAGCAATGTCGTCAGACTGGGCGGTAGGTATTGACCTTCTGGCAATGATAGCGCCGATGGCGGTGTGTGTAATACCTGGCTCATGAACGTGGCAATCCCCGCCGTATCGGCCATTGAAAAGGGCACTTTCCCGGCCAGACATTCATAAAGCACAACCCCCAGCGAATAATAATCCGTAGCCACGTCGACGCCTTTGGGGTTGTCGAACTGTTCGGGCGAGGCATATTCGTAGGTCATTAGCGACTGGCCCGTCATGGTTTGCGACTGCTCCCGAATGCGGGCTACGCCAAAGTCGGTGAGCAGAAAATGCAGTTCGCCACTCGGCAATGGCCGATAAAGAATGTTCTCGGGTTTAATGTCCCGGTGAATAATGCCCTGTGGATGAATGGCGTGGAAGGCTTCAGACATCTGTAAGCCCAGCCGGATGATTGAGGCCACAGTTAATCGTCCCTGTTCGTCGATAAGCGTCCGAAGACTGCCGCCCTCTACCCATTCCATCACGATGAAAGGCAGGGGCATATCCAGTTGAACTTCGCGTACCCGTACTACGTTCGGGTGGCGAATACCCGTCATGATCTCGGATTCGACCCGAAACCGGCGCAGCGTTTCCGGATCTGTATGCAGCGTGAAGTGTTTAATGGCGACAAGATCCCCTGATTCCAGATGGCGGGCCTTCAGAACGCGGGCGTTGGAACGCCCCAGCTCGCCTATAATTTCGTATCCCGGGAAATGGGTATTTATACTGACAGTTGGCATTAATACCTTAGTTTAACGACTCGGTTGGCGTAGCCAGCGAGTCTGAATTCTGGGGAATATCCGGCGACTCGTACCGTAGTACTTTACACGTAACCTTCGTTCCCCGATCACTATCCGGAGCCGTTTGGATGGGTGATGAATTTGGCTCCACATTGTTAAAATAGACGGTCTCTGTTTTGTAAAGGCCGCCACCATCCTTGATGTATTTTATCTGAACGACCACATAGGTAAAACGTAAACGCGTTGGATTGCTCAATTGGAGCTGAAGCTGTTTAATGCCACCGAACAGGCCAACCTTGAAGTTGGTTGGCTTGACTTTTACGTTTTTAACCTCGAGTAACGCTTCCTGCCGAAGTCGCTCCAGTCGTTCCGCTTCTTCGGCCTGTTGCTGAGCCCGAATAGCGGCTGTGTCGGATTCTGCATTGGTTGTTAGTGTCGTTGCATTATCTCCAGTCTGGTCGGCTACTGCCGAACTCCCTACACCTGTTCTATCAGCCGGTCTTGCCGTTGGTTTCGTTGTGATGTAATAAACGCCAACCAGAATGAGCAGCACAAATGCGACAAACGCGATAATTTTCGGCGTACTTATACCTTTTGACGAGGTGTGATCCTTCGCAGGTAATGCCTCCCTAGGCTTTACTGATTCCGGCCGTTGTTGATGAGTTAACGTACGTGACTCCAAAACGGGCGCCGAAACTGGTGCTGGCTGATCGATACGGCCAGCCCGGCCGGCCTGTAAATAAGCGAGTTCCGCTTGTTTGAGCAACCACGTCAATTCGTCGGGATCACTCAACCGCTCAGCTGCCTTTTTCTTCAAAAGCCCTTCCAGCAAAGGAGCAAATGGCCCCAGCGACTGCCCATTGGCGGCAACCGTTAAAACGGGCGGTGCATCGGAAAGTACCTTGTTCATGAAGGTAACAATGCCCGAATGATCGCCCAGGGCAAAGGGTACTTTGCCCGTCAGGCATTCGTAGAGCACAACCCCCAGCGAATAATAATCGGTGGCTATGCCCACGTTTTTCGGATCGTTGAACTGCTCGGGGGAGGCATATTCATAGGTCATCAGCGACTGTCCCGTTAAGGTAGTCGACTGCTCATGCAGCCGGGCCACGCCAAAGTCGGTGAGTAGAAAATGCAGTTCACCGCTCGGTAAGGGACGGTAGAGAATATTATCCGGCTTGACATCACGGTGAATGATGCCTTGTGAATGAATAGCCCGAAAAGCGCCCGCCATTTGCAGGCCCAACCGAATTGTAGTGGGTACGTCCAGATGGCCCTGGGATTTGAGGAGGTCGCATACGCTACCGCCCTCGATCAACTCCATCACAATATAAGGCAGTTCGGCCTCCAGTTGCACCTCCCGCACCTTGACGATGTTGGGATGGGCAATGCTGGTCATAATGGCCGATTCACGCTGGAATCGATGGAGCGTTTCAGCATCCGTGTTCAGCGCGAAGTGTTTGATCGCGACTAGGTCGCCCGTATCCAGATGGCGGGCTTTCAAAATCCGGGCATTGCTACGGCCCAATTCACTCAGTATTTCGTATCCGGGAAACTGGGTGTTAAATCGAACGGTAGCCATCAGGGACGAGTGGGTTTAGGCGCAACAGCTTGTTTGGGAACAACAGACTGCTTTTGTACGGAAACTGAAATCACGGTGTTCAGGCAGGTATCCTGCCGAACGGCGGCCCGAACGGGAAGGTCGATCTGGCTGAAATACACCCTGTTTAATTGAAGCCTGGCGTCTCCGGTGGTTTCAATGCCCGTTTTAAAACCACTGATAACCAGGTTTTCCAGGGTAATGGCCCCTAGTCGGTCGACACGCAGGGCAAGCTGTGCATGGGCCGAATCAAGCGGCATAATAACCGTTTGCGGGCTACTGCCAATGATCGCGAGCAATGAATCCGTTAGTATTAACGGTTGGTCGATACGGATCGTATCGTCGGTTAGTAGCAGCCGATGGTCCGGACTTTGGTTAGCCATTTCGACTAATGAGTCAATCCGGGACCGGCTTGTCGACAGCAGGAAGGTTGTGTCACCCGACGCTGAACCGTTTGCGCTGAGGCTATCGCTCGCTGGGTGGGTGTTCCCCGATGGCCAGGACTGATACCAGAAAATGCCCGCCACCAAAATGGCCAGCAAGGCGAACAGCATAATCCAGCGCCCCGTCGATGATCGTTTGGCTGTCGTCGTTTCGTCCGTCGGTTGAGGGTGCGCCGATGGCGAAACGGCAGCCGCTGAGGTGCTTTGTGTAGTCGTAAGCATCGGTGTGGCCACTGATTCGCTACTAGCAGAGCCGTTGCCCTTCGCCGTACGTTGGGCTAGCACAACGGTGATGTTATCATTGCCTCCCTGGTGATTCGCTACCCGGATCAATTCTGAAAGTTGTTCCTCCAGCGAGCTATCCCGGTTCAGGATCGCCTTGATCTGGGCCTGCGTGATCATATCGGTCAAACCATCGCTGCACAGCAGCAGTTGATCGCCCGGCAGAAAGTCGGTCTCATCTGATTCCAAGAAATCGGGATCATCGACTCGGTGCGTGGTGGAACCGACTTCGCGCAGGATCTCGTTTCGGCGCGGGTGACTCATGGCTTCGGCCTCGGTCAGTTCATTCGCATCTTCCCGAACGCCCACCATTGAGTGGTCGCGGGTGAGTTTGACCAGCTTTTCCTGCCGGTAGCGGTACAGACGTGTGTCGCCCACATGGACGAAATAAAGCTTGCCGTCCTGACTATCGGCCAGAGCCGCCGTCAATACGCAGCACATCTGGCTTAATTGAGGATCCTTGAGTCGTTCGTCGTTGATCTGGTTATTGGCAAAAACGACGGCTTCGCGCAGCATGGACAACGGATCACCATTCGGCGTAGCCATGTAGCGTTCGATCGACTCTTTGGCGATGGCAGCCGCCCGATCACCACCGGCGTATCCGCCCACGCCATCGATCACGACCAGTAAGGCGCTGGCTTCCGACCAAAGCGGGGTGCAGATAAACGTGTCCTGATTATCCTTGCGCCGTTGGCCCACATCGGTTTTTCCGGCAATCTGTAAGTTATTCATTCAACGTAAGTCAGAAGTGATGTTTGTGGTTACCGGTTTGTGGTTTATGCTGATAAGTGCAAACCACAAACTGAATTAGCGAGGTAGGTCCTGAAAATGCCTGATGACGAAAAAACAGACAAACAGGAAGAGCAACAAAACAAGCAGAGCGTCGATCATGGGGTTACGTGTTGCTTTGGAAAGTAAGCGTTACCATGCTATTGAGCAAAATCTGGGCTTTTTCGGGTAGCTCAAACCAGGTCGGATTAGCTGGTTCGCTACGTGGAACGAGCCGCTCATTGACGCGCGTTTCGTTGCGACTGAAGGAGGCTATTTGAAACGATTGGGTAGACTCATTGTACCGAATTCGGGCGTGCGGATTCGACACGTAGGCCGATTCGAGAAGGAGGTAATTCGGAAAATGCTGGTTGTCGGTATCTTTCCGGGCTATCACGATTTCGCGGTCGCGCATCGGATACGTGTCCTCTTTGTTCAACTCGGCAATGTAGTAGCTAATGTGGGCCAAACCCGCATCGAGACTACGGGGAAGGCCCGGCGTAGCCACGTTTGTCGCGCCCGCTATCGAGGCACTCCCGGCTGAGCCAGGCGAGTTAAGTAATTTCTCGAAATTAAATTTTACGACAAACGCTCCCGGCTCGCGAAAATCAATGTGATGGAACGTGTTCAGGTCGACATCTACCTTTTCGTAACGGTTCGTTTGTTTAACCCGACGCGTCACGTTTATTTTTTCGGCTGGCGCGTTAGCCTGCACATTGCCGGGCAAAATACCGGTCAACGCCCCAATCACTTTTACATCGGATGGATTGATTTCTTCTTCGCCAAATTCCCGGCCGGCCCCAAACTTAAAAAACCAGCTCGACGCCACCGGTGACACGCGCCCGTATGCGCTCTTATAGGATTCAATAATTGCTTTGAATGACTGAACCGCTTCATTGACCACCACCGGAAACGCATTCTGGCGATCTTCGTACGTGTCGGGATGCAGAATAATCAGAAAGTGGGCATTGAACAGCATACTCGTTCCGACGGATTCGCGCTGGATGGAGTCTTCGAAACTAGCGATGAGTTCGTCGAGAATACGTTTATTGGTAACGGTAGGCGCCGTTTTGGTATCGGTCTGGCTGGGCGGAATGATAAGGTTACTTAGCTTACTGAGCCAGCCACCGGGCTGATTGGCCATGTATGAACTGTTTAGGGGGATTTTCACTCCTATAAACGTTAACTACAGTGGCTTTCGTTGGTTTGAGATGCGGTATTTTTAGTTTTTGAGCAAATCAACGTATAGACGGATTAATGATCCAATTCGAGTTTAGCTACTCAGGCAGCTAGCAACGTGGTGTCAGATTCTTAAAACTGATATGAACGGTTTCTTAAAACCGTGTGCTGCGTGTTTGCCAGGTAGGTTTCTTAAAACCTACCAAGTCAGTTTTGAGAACCGCGCGGGCTGCCCCGCTGACTTTACCTAAATAACAGTCGATAAGGCCACCGCGATCGCATCAGGATTTATACCCGTACATAAATTTTCCGGCGGTCGAGGAACCAGCCGACACTCCAGCAAACCAGCATAAAGGATAGGGCAAAAAGAAGTGAGCCTATAGGCCCCGGAGCCAGTTTTTGGTATAAACTGCGGTTGATCCACGAAAACAGACTTCCGCCCGACGCTACCGGAATCATATAAAGAGCAATGACTAACAACTCGGAGAGGAGGTAAATGAACAGGGGATTCTTGCCGGGAATGACAAAGAATCTGGTCCAGTTAGCGTTGTTCCACTGTCGAATCTCGATCATGTAAATCAGAGTTGCCATGATAGCGAGATCGAGTCCTGTCGTCAACAACACAAATGAACTGGTCCACAGCTTTTTATTGATGGGGAAAACCATGTTCCAGCAGAGTGCGGCAAAAATTAGGGCGCTGCCGACGAGTAGTAATTTCGCTACACTTTCGTAGTTTTTTCCTTTATGCTGCACAAACTGACCCGCGTAATAACCAATGACTACATTCACAATGGCGGGCAACGTGCTTAGTAATCCTTCCGGATCAAAAGCGATGCCCTCGCCATGGTACAGGTGGGCATCGCCAATCAGAAATCGATCCAGTTTTAACACCGCATTCCCGGCCATACTTAATGGATCGGCGGGATCGCCCCAACCCAGCAGAATAAGCCAGTAACCCACCAAGAAGACAACACTTAGCCAAATAACCGTTCGGAACGATAAGAAATAAACCAGCAGCGACGCAAGTCCATAACAAACAGCGATCCGTTGCAGAACGCCCCAAATGCGGGTTTCGCTGATGGGAAAGCCAGTAACATCGCCCGCTTCGCTGAGCCGGAAAAAAGGGAACCAGTACATCAGGTAGCCCAGCAGGAAAATCAGCGCCGTCCGCTTGCCAATCTTGGTGAGCACAGCGGCTGTACCCACCGAACTGTGCTTCTTCATAGCAAAGCTCATGGCGTTGCCCACCGCAAAAAGGAAAGACGGAAAAACCAGATCAGTAGGCGTGAAGCCATGCCAGTGTGCGTGCAATAGCGGGGCAAAGGCTGTAGCGCCACTCCCCGGTGTGTTCACGACAATCATGAAGCAAATCGTTAGCCCTCTGAATACATCCAGAGACAAAAAGCGCGTATTGGTATCGGTCATTGTGGATCGTCTGGCTAAGGGTCGGCTTCGGGAAAAATTGGTTTTACTCCGTGGTCCGTGCGGTCGGCGTTCCGATCCTCACGGACCACGGAGAGGAGAGCGTGCTTAATTGGACTTATTTCGTGATCGTTACCGTTTGGCCAGATCGGCCGGTGGCATTGAACACTTTAAAGTTGACGGGGCCACTGCTGGCGACGGGCTCAGCATAGACCGGGCTTTGGGCCGTTGGTTCCGTGCCATCTGTCGTGTACCGGATCGTCAATCCAGGGAATTGAACATTGGCGGCAACCTTCCCATTGATCACCTTGGCGCCAACCGACGGAATACGATACTCGTAGCCGCCTGCGTAAACATCCAGGCGGGGCAGCTCGCGCTTGCCTACTTTATTAATGAATTCAGACCAGGCCTGATCGTAGAGTTGCCCGCTTTTTACTTCGTTTGTCTCCATTGCCCAGGTTGGGTCTTTGGCCCACGACCGTTCGGCTACAGCCAGTAGTTTAGGGAACATTTTGTACTCAAACTGCTGCGGTGTCCGGTTCGTTTCTGACCAAAGGGGCGCTTCAATTCCCACGATATTGGCTTTCCCTTTAGCCGTCAGCACTTCCCGGCTTTTAATAGAAGATGGGCTGATGCGGTTGCCCGTATTATCGTCTTTCAGATTCCGGAGATAATCATACGGAATGAAATAAAACGGTTTGTCAATGTCCACATAGCCGCCCCAATATTGACCGGGTTCTTGCGACAACTGGTTATACGCCAGATCCAGATACATGTGGGTGACGCCGGTCAGAATCACCTTATAACCGGCATTAGCCATGCGGTAGGCGAGGTCTTCGGCACCTGATCCGGGACTGTTCTTCCAGACATTTACCCGGAAGTTTTCGTTTGCAAAGGTTTCGTTCGGCACCCACGTTGCCCGACCGTTCTGCTTCACTTTCTTGAGCCCAATTTCTTCCCAACCGGAAAGAAATAACTTACGGGTTTTGAGCAATTGATTGACTTTCCCGAAATAGTAGTACCACAAGTCATCCGTGTTTTTGACCGACGAATTGCTGGCCATCAGCTTCTGAACGGAAGGCGACTTTTCCCAAACACCACCGGGTACTTCATCCCCGCCGAAATGAATCGTTTGCAGGGGAGCGTCCGCTTCTTTGTACATACGGCGCAAGTCATCGACTACGCGCTCCATAAAGGTATAGGCCGACGGAAGCGACACATCGATTACGTTATCATCCCAGCCCTGCACCGACCGATACACCGATTTGTCGGCTACATCCTGTAATAGATACCGTTCCGCTTCGGTCTTGTTACCAGCTTTCATGAAGCGCTGATAGCGGGCGTTCATGGCTTTGATAGCGGCCCGAGCGTGGCCCGGCGATTCGATTTCGGGAATCACGACAATATGACGGTCACTGGCGTATTTCAGGATCTCGATAAAATCAGCTTTGCTGTAGAAGCCTGTGCCGGATGGGTTTGACAGGTCGGGGCCAGAGCCATAAGACGGAATCAGGTTTTTAGTCGGGTCGGTTGTATGGGCTCGTTTGGCGCCAATATCGGTCAGTTCGGGTAATGAGGGCATCTCCACCCGCCAGCCTTCGTCTTCGCTAAAGTGGAAGTGGAGCGTGTTGAGTTTATATAACGCCATCGCGTCCAGCACTTTGAGGACTTCTGACTTTGGCTGGAAATTCCGTGCCATGTCCATCATGAACGCCCGGTAGGGAAAGCGGGGTGCATCGTTTACATCCAGCCCCGGTACGCTGACCGATCCGGCTTTACCGGTCAGCGCAGCCGCGGGAAGCAACGTCTGTAGCGATTGAATTCCGTAGAAAATACCCGCGCCCGACGAGGCCGTCAGCACGATGCCATCTGCTCCTACGTGCAACGAATAGCCTTCGGCAGCGAGCGATGGATTTTTGCGGAGCGTGATCGTTTTCCCGCTTCCCTTTGCCTGGATGGCTGGTTTTTTGCCAAGTACGGGTTTCAGGCTGTTGGCTAAGTAAGCAGCTTCCCGATCAAAGGCCTTATCGGCGATAATAACGACCTGATTATCCAGCAGAAAGGACGCTCCTTTTTCCTGATACGAAACTGGGGTTGGGAATACTTTGGACAGTTTATCGTCGGGAATAGCCTTGATTTTCTCATTCTGGTCGAAAATTCGTTCGGCTACCAGGCGATCCGATTTCTCGTAGACTGTGCCCGATTTTATGGCTACCTCGACGGGATAGGCTTGCTCCGGGTTCTTGTCCAGCACCAGGTAAAAGCCAACCGGGAAGTCAGTCTTGTTGCGGATTCTTCCAGCTACAATCTGTATGGTGGTCGACTTGCCGGGTTCCAGTTTTGCGAATTTTGGTCCTGGGCTAATGTAGTGTAAATCGCCGTTGAAGAGGTTGATCTGAGCCACCGAAGCATCCAGACTACTGGGATGGCCGCCATTGAAAAACAGCTTCCAGCCGGTAGCGGGCAGGTCTTCGTTTCCTGTGTTGGTGAGCGTCAGCACGGAAAGGGAACGCCCCTTATTTTGGTAATTATTGTCGGTCAGTTCCAGCGTGATCGTCAACGGCTTCGAAGCATTCGTCGGCGTTTTACTGGTTTGAGCTTGGGAGCAATTGATGAAAAAGGGTAAGCTTACGAAGAGCAATAGGAAAGAATACGTTCTCATTTTTCTGGAACAGGAGGTGAAGGCAAGAGAAAAACAGTTTGTGGTTTACGGTTTGAAGTTCCCAGACGGAACTTCAAACCGTAAACCACAAACTGTACACTGAATTACTTATAAAAGTCCCTTCTTCATTTCTTTCACGGCATGGTCGGCCGCGCGGGCCGTAATGGCCATGAAGGTGAGAGAGGGGTTTTGGGTAGACGTGGAGGTCATGCAGGCTCCATCCGTCACGAATACGTTTTTGCAGGTGTGGAGTTGGTTCCACTTATTCAGCATAGATGTTTTTGGGTCGCGTCCCATCCGAACACCGCCCATTTCGTGAATGTCGAGACCCGGTGCTTTATCCGGTTTGTCATGCGTTTTGATGTTTGTGAAGCCAGACACCGTCAGCATTTCCGTCATCTGCTCATGGAAGTCGGCGATCATCTTCTCATCATTGTCATCGTACCCGACCGAGATTTTTAGCTGTGGAACGCCCCAGGCATCGGTCAGGGCAGAGTCGAGCGCGACGTAGTTACTTTCTTTCGGAATCGTTTCGCCCATCATGTGCGAACTCACGCGCCAGTTGCCGTATTTGGGTTGCATCAAGCTTGTCTTCAGGTCCTCGCCCATGGCCGACGTATCGACGCTGGTGGCCCGGCTGGAGCCAAAACCCGCTGCATAGCCGCGCAGAAAGTCGGTTTCCTGCTTCGCCACATTGCGGAAACGGGGAATGTAACTGCCATTGGGGCGAATGCCTTCCGTCGTTGTATCCTGAAAACCTTCGTGTTCGGCCGAGATGGTCGTGCGGAAGTTGTGAAAAGCTACGTATTTACCTAGCAGACCATTATCATTGCCCAATCCGTTCGGGAAACGGCTGGATTTGGAGTTCAGTAGAACCAAGTTTGTGTTCAGACAGGCCGCATTCAGGAAAATGATCTTGGCGTAATACTCCGTCATCTCTTTCGTATGCGCATCAACCACGCGAACGCCCGACGCCTTGCCGAGTTTTTCGTCATAAATGATCGAATGCACGACCGAATCGGGGCGCAGGGTCATTTTGCCGGTTTTCGCGGCCCAGGGTAATGTAGAGGAATTGCTGCTGAAATAGCCGCCGTATGGACAGCCCCGCTGGCATAAGGACCGATTTTGGCACTGAGTGCGGCCCTGCTGGTAGTGAATGGGCTGTGGTTTGGTCAGGTGAGCACAGCGGCCGATGATAACCGGCCGGGTGCCATTATACCGTTTCGCCATCTGGTCGGTAAAGTGTTTTTCGACGCAGGATTGCTCGTGCGGAGGCAGAAACTCGCCATCGGGTAAGGTAGAAAGGCCATCTTTATTGCCCGATATACCCGCAAACTTTTCTACATAACTGTACCAGGGAGCAATATCGGCGTAGCGAATAGGCCAGTCTACCGCAAATCCATCACGGGCGGGACCGTCAAAGTCATAATCTGACCAGCGTTGGGTTCCCCGCGCCCACATGAGTGATTTGCCGCCGACATGATAGCCCCGAATCCAGTCGAAGGGTTTTTCCTGTACGTAGGGATGTTCGGCATCTTTGACGAAAAAATGCGTGGCATCTTCTCGATTGGCGTAACACCGGCTGGCAACCGGATTTGCATCGATATATTCTTTTGATAGTTGGCCGAGGTGCGCAAACTCCCAGGGCTGCATCATGGTCGTGGGATAATCGGTAATGTGCTTTACATCCCGGCCGCGCTCCAGAACGAGGGTGCGTAATCCTTTGCCGGTCAACTCTTTGGCGGCCCAGCCACCACTAATTCCGGAGCCAACGACAATGGCGTCGAAGGTGCGGTCTTTAACAGAATCTATAGTTAAAAAAGACATGCGATAACGTGAATAAGGGTACGTAAGAAACGAATAACGAGACTATTTGCTGCCGTTGACGGCCAGTTTGGGAACAGGGACGCAGCCATGATAAAAACCAGGGGCCATGTTGAACTTCTCGACATTGACCAGATAATATTCGGAGTTCATGTAGCCCTGAATAGTCAGTTTCTTAACCATGTCCACAAAGGCTTTACCCGTCGGATCTGCTGAAGCACTTACTTTTGTCAGCACATCCATGCGCTGCGTGGCATCACCCGCTGAGAAAGGTTTATTGTATGTTTGTTGCGCCGTGGTGTCTGCCAGTGCAAGCCCCTGTAGGAGCGTTGTCTGAGCGGCTTCGCCATAACAGTCATTAATCATTCGCATGGCAAACTTGTGTACGTTAAGCGATTTGGCACCGGGGGTAGTCGTTTCCGGAATGAAGGTGTCGACAATGTCGGCCAGAAGGGTTTCGTTATCGACGGATAAAGTAGAAATGGAACCTAGTGAATCGGGCGTCCAGCCAGAGGCCCAGGCGGGTAAACTGACCAGCCCGCCAATGGTCATGGCCAGGTTCTTTAGAACAGAACGTCTTTGCATAGTTAGAGTAAGTAGTCGTTAGGTTTTGAGCTAATGCTCCTAAATAAAAGCAATTAATTACTCGGAATAGTTTAATTAACTGCCAATAAAAGATACTATATAATACAAAGGGGATTAGTAAAATTATTTACTAACTACTTGTCAGGAAACTAAAAAACCGAATTCCCCCATAGGAAATTCGGCGTGGAGATGCACTTTGGTGATGCCAGATAACGCTGAGTGGTTTTTGATTCTTTAGCCTTCTTTGTAATGTCTGACATCCAGCAGGGTGACCGTTTCGTACCAATATGTTTTAAGATTACTCAGATACGTTTTCCAGTCGGTGTAGCTAAAGGGCTTGAGTGTAAACGATGAGGCTCCAAATGAATAAGCCCGCTCGACCAGGCTGGGCGTCTTATTGGCCGACAGCATCACCACGGGTAATACACGCCCTTTGGGATGAGCTCTCAATAGAGCCAGAAAATCCAGCCCATCTACTTTATCCTGCAAATCAATGTCCAGCAAGACTATTTTTGGGCCTTTACCTTCCAGTTCTTCAATGTATGTTTTGGCATCTTCAAAACTACTTACATGAATGAACGCAGCTTCCGGAAAGCTACTTACCGAAGCTCTCTGTAAAACGTCTGCAATCAATGGATCGTCGTCTACTAATAAAATTGGAAATTGCTGCGACATGAATTTTTCTAGGGCAGTTCTACTGCTATACTTTCGATCGTGAAGTACTTGGATGCAAAGCCAAGTGAAAGGATTAACTGAACAGGTATTAGTTTATATAAAGTTGTACGCTTAAAGGCTGCTGATTCGCCGAAGTCCTGCAACAGTACTGGGTCAATGCAATGATACTGAGCGCGCAAAAGTTATACGGAATCAACAGGATACATAGATTCGTCGCTAAACAAATTTTGCTTGATTAAGTAAAAACGCACAAATAATACGGTCCGTAGATTATACCTTTTCAGGGCTGTCTAACCAGGATTCAGGGTAGTTTTTCAGAGTAGAATTTACATGCCAAAGATAACATCTGTTCCGCAAATATCATTGCAAAGTTTTGAATTTACCGTTTTAGCATACGTTGATTTAACCGAAAATTCATATACCCTCAGGGCATCGGCGCAACGGCCTGTTCAAAGTAATGAGCCTGTATTTCTTCCGCTAAAGCGAGGATTCGGTTTCGAACCATGTCGGGTTGTTCGACCGTTGCTGATTTGCCGTACATAAGCACCCAACGGGCTAATCCCTCTACATAAGGTGTCTGGAAATACATCCGGACATAATCGCCTAGATCATCCTGGCGCTGGTAGCCAAAGGAGTGTTTCTCCCGTTGCAAAAATCGGGTTGTGGCTTTGCGGAACAAAACAGTAACCGCCACGGTAGGCATGTCAGTTGTGCCCATTCGGTCAAGGTACTCCTGAAGTGTTAGCCGATTACGTCGTGAATAGTGCTCAGCTGAGTTGGTCAGTTCCCGAATGCGGTCGACGCGGAAATCGCGGTAGTCCTGACGTACCCGGCAGAACGCAATCAGGTGCCAGCCCATATTGTAATGGTAAAGACCTACGGGTTCGACGTCGCGCTTTGTTTCTGCATCGTTGTACTGCGAATGATACTGAAGCGTTAGTACCTGATGCCTGGCAATGGCCTGTTGAATATCGTCGAGCAGTTCATCGGAGTAGGGTACTTGGGTGGGCGGTTTGGCTACATTGATATGGGCATCAAGATCATCCAAATGTTCCTGATCGGTACGTTTGAGAACCGACTTTATCTTGAAAAGAGCCGATTCAAATTTTGTCTTTACCGATTGGTCGGCCAATTTTTCAACTAACTTGCCACCCATCAGCAGGGCACTGGCTTCGGCCGTCGTAAACATGACGGGGGGCAGGTGATAATCCGTCAGGAAATACCCGACACCCGCTTCAGCGCCAATCGGAACGCCCGCTTCCTCCAGTGACCGAACGTCGCGGTAAACGGTTCGCAGGCTGATACCGAATCGATTGGCCAATTCCTGAGCCCGAACCACGCGCTTGGTTTGCAGATGAATCAGGATGGCGGTCAGGCGGTCAAGACGGTTCATAGCAGGAATAGAAAGAAGTCGTTTGCAATTTACACCCCTTCGCGTGAACAAGCAGGCATTTTTTTGTGTAAAAGAAGGAACAACCGTTTGACAAACATGAACGAAACCTCCATCAAAAATAACACCCATCGGCATCGCTTCGAGCTGGAGACGGATGGGAAAATCTCCATTGTGGAATACCAAAAGGTCGATGACGAAACCCTCGCCCTGACCCACACCGAAGTCGATCCGAGCTTGGAAGGGCACGGTGTCGGCTCCGCTTTGGTAGAAGGCGTGCTAACCTATATTGAGCAGCATGACCAGAAAATCGTGCCACTTTGTCCATTCGTCAGCGTTTACCTAAAACGCCATCCCGACTGGAATCGGTTAGTGTCGACGGCTTATTCAATCGACGATTTTTGAGTACGTACGCGCCCCGTCTTCTGCTTTTATGGACGCTTATTACTTGGGCAAATGCACCTGCATTTGCCCAAGTAACGGCCTATCGGGTATTTTTTGGTACCACAACCCGGCAACCCCAACAGGTAGTGCTGCGCCAGTGGCGTCAGGCTGGTCAGACTCGCTACCTGACGCTGAATCCGCAAACCCTCGAAACAGCAATTGCCAATTTGTCTGCGAATCAGGTGAAGGCTTTACCCTGGCCCGCTGCTCTGCAAGCCGCGAGTCAGACGCCCTATGGCCGGGCCTTACGCATGGAGCAGCAGCGGGACGCTCATTTGCAGGATGCCGGTATTGAACGAACCGACACCACCGAACGGGGATTTAGTCTGACAATCGATTTGTGTCCATCGACCAAGCCCCTGACGCGGTCGGTATTCGAGCAATTGATCGGTGCCTTTGAGCCGGAAGAGAAACCCATTCCCGTAACGATTACGATTACCGGCCTCTGGATGGAGAACCATGCCCAGGATTTGGCTTACCTGAAAAACCTGGTCAATCGGGGCGAACTGGCTATCACGTGGGTCAACCATTCGTTTCATCACCGCTACAATCCACAGTTGCCGTTGCCGATCAACTTTATGCTCGAAGCTGCTACCAACATCAACGATGAGGTTTTACTGAATGAGCAGGCCATGCTGAAAAATGGGCTGAAACCGTCCATTTTCTTTCGGTTTCCCGGTCTGGTTTCCGACAAAGGTGTCTTCGATCGAATTCTGGCATTCGGACTGCTGCCCATTGGCAGTGATGCCTGGTTAGCTAAAAACCAACAGCCCCGACAAGGGAGTCTGGTACTGATTCACGCCAATGGAAATGAACCCGTGGGCATCGCCGATTTTATCACGCTGATCAGGAAAAAGTCTTCCTTTATCCGCAACAAAACGTGGTTGCTCTACGATCTTCCCGAAAGCGTAGCCAGCGAGAAATAAGGGGTGGCTAAGTTCTATAGTCTCTTCTCCATTTCCTCAATTTTTTGCCGTAGCTGCCGGACTTCGCCAATTAGAATCTGCATGTCGTTTTCGCTCTGTTCCTGTTCATCTTCGACGAAAAAATTGGCAACGTAGCCGGTAAATGTGCCAAACAATCCTACACCGGCAATCATCAGGACGGCGGCAATCAGGCGACCAAAATTCGTAACTGGAAAGCGGTCCCCATACCCAACGGTTGTAATGGTCACGAACGCCCACCAAAGCGCATCCGATGGGGTTTTGATGTTAGCGTCCGGTACACGTTCGACGTAAAGAATGGCTATGGCACCGAAAATCATCAGTAAAACGGAGCTGAGCAAAACGACGGCCAGCGTACCGTTAGCCCTGTCGCGGAAGAGGTAATGTAGAAAATCGCGGATAGACCGAAACGACCGCACCATCCGCAGGATTCGAACGACCCGCACCAACTGACCCAATCTGAACCAGTTAAAGGCAGGAATGCTAGCCAGCAGATCGATCCAGCCCCATTGCAGAAACTTCCATTTATCGTCGGCCTGATAAAGTCTTAAGAAGAAGTCATACAAAAAGTAGAAGCAAATGCCCGTGTCGATCTGGTCGAGTAATTGCCGGTTCTGTTCGTACATGGGCACCAGCTCCCGAATGAGCAGCGCGATGACAACATACACCGACAAGACCAGCATGATGAGTTGATGCAGGGTAAGCTTTGGCGGACCATTCGACTTCATTGGGTAACCAACGGACGAGGTTTAGGTGGGTGAACCGGCGATATACGATCTCCTTTTTTCACCCACCGCCAGATGTCGACGGGGAGCGCTGGATAAATAGATACGCCAAGACTGTAATAACTTCCGTTGAAATTCTGGTCAATATCGGTCTGAAAAATGGAAACGCGATAACCAATCTGTGCTGAAAGACCCACCCAGCGTGTCGCTTTCCACTGAGCGTAGGCGCCTATCTGAAGGGGAGCGAAAAAACTTCGACGGGTTCGGTCGATAGGATTGTCCTTGGCCAGATCTCTCGGTAGGGCATACGCAATACCACCACCAATGTCGACAGGCACGCTGATCATCCAGCGCCGGTTGTTGGTCATGTTCCACCAATACTGAATGTTCATAAACCACAAATCAGTACGGGTGTAGTAGTTGAGATTGATTCGCTGGGCCGCATTCCGTCGCCAATCGATCAGGCGCAGATACGTGGCGTAACCGATCCAATAATAGCCCAGCGTTAGTTGATGGCGTTTGACGCCGTAAGTAATCCCCGCATTGATTCCCCAAACGTTTACATGCTGGCGTTCCAGAAAAGAATCACGGAAGTCGAGGTTAAACGCAGGCCGGATCGTTGAGCGAACCGAACGAATAGTATCGGTCGGAGCCAGTGAATCGGGCCGGACCGTCAGAAGTGAGCAGACAAGTAGGCAAACAGCAACCATAATACAATACTAACCCAAAACCCGCAAAAGAGGTTAGACGGGAAGTGTGATGCCAGATACATCATACCACCTGTGCACTCTATCATTTCAGTTTGCTGATCGCAATAAGTAGCCTACGCCCATCGCCGTATGGATTAGTTTATGGTCGAAATCCCGGTCAATTTTCTTTCGTAAAAAATTGATATACACCTCTACCTTGTTGGTGCTGCTAATGGGCGTGTTGTCCCAGACCTTTTCAAGAATCTGCGCTTTTGTGACTACCCGACCTGCGTTTTTGATTAAAAATTCGAGTAGTTGAAACTCACGGGCGGTCAATTTTATGCGTTGATTGGCACGGTAAGCCACTTTTTCGGCCACATTAAGTTCGAGGTTGTCGATGCTCAGGATAGAAGGGGCATTGAAACCACCCGTCCGTCGGCGGTGCAGCGCATAAATACGAGCCAGCAGTTCGTCAGAATCGCACGGCCTCACCATATAGTCATCGGCGCCGGCATAGAGTGCTTTGGCTTTATCGGCCGATTCGTCTGAATTCGAGAGCAGGAGAACGGGTGTGGAGTCATTCTCCTGCCGGAGCCGCCGAATAACATCCAGCCCGTCCATGCGGGGCAAGTTTGAGTCAAGAACGATCAGGTCGAAACGCGCATGAAGGCCCATCGCAAGACCGGTGTAGCCGTCTGACGCTATTTCGAGCGTATACTGGCGTTCGGCCAGGGTCCGGTACAGAAACTCAAGGTAACTGGCGTCACTTTGAATAAGGAGAATTTTCATGCTCTCGTATACAGTTAATTGAAAATCAACTGCAAAGGTGTCTGCCTAACTTTAAAGCCAGTTTAAAGCTTAATTAAAACTTCTTTAAAATTTCAAGCGTATATAAACTTATTTCGCCCTTATACTGGTCTGGCTAGGTTAAAATACTGTCTCTGTTTGCCGAATTCGACGCTTGTAAGACTGACCAACAAATCAATAAGGGTATGATTGTTGCCTGAATATTCCTTAAGGAAACTACTTATTTTTTAAGAACTTATTAATAATGGTTTAACCACGCCTTAACAACCCGTTCTGTACTTGCCGCCCAAATCAGCCGGGTATATTTCCGTCACGTTTACTATGAATCGGTTTCGCTCATCAAATCAATTTGCGCTTTGGCTACTCCTAGGGTGGCTGGGAGTTGCTTCACCTTTGTTGGCGCAACGGCCAACGGCCACGCCCGATACGGTGCGGCAAAGCCTTCCTCAACTCGAACAGTTATTCCTGGATCGTAACTTCCAGTTACTGGCCCAGCGCTATCAGATAGATATTGCCGACGCGGCTATTACGCAGGCCGGATTGCGGCCAAACCCGAATCTGTGGTTTCAGGGTAACCTGTATAACCCGAATACGGGGAAATTCCTGCAATATGGCCCGCCCTCGCAGGTCGATAAGGCTGCGGGAAATTACAACAGCGGCTACTACGCCGTTCAACTGCAACAGGTGATTTTGCTGGCTGGCAAGCGGAGTAAACTGGTGGCGCTGGCCGAAAGCAACCGATCTTTGTCGCGGCTGGCGTTTAAAGACCTGATGCGTATACTGCACTATCAGCTTTATACGACCTACACCAATCTGTATTTTGACTTACAGGGACTGCGGTTGTTTGAGGATGAACTGGCGCGCCAGCAGCGGCTGGTCGAATCGTACCGAATTGCCCTTCGGACGGGGGGTGTGGCCCCTTATGAAGTGACCCGACTGGAAGTCGCTGTTCGGGATTTGCAGGCCAACAGCGCCAATTACCGGACACAGATTGCCGACGAACAGGCCACGCTTCGGGTGTTGCTGCGACAGTCGGCGCCAACGTTTATTCTGCCTACTGAACTACCCGCGCTGACAACAACGCTGCCTCCGGTGGCAACGGCCATTGACTCGGCGCTGACCAATCGGCCGGATGTTGGCCTGTCTCAGGAGCAGATCAACAATGCAGAACGTAGTCTGGCACTGGAAAAAGCCCGCCGAACGCCGGATTTGACGACGGGTCTTCTATTCGAAAAATACGGGAATGCCTATAATAACTTCACTGGATTCCAACTGGCGATGGATCTGCCGGTTCGCAACCGCAATCAGGGCGCCATCCGGTCGGCCGAAACAACCCTGAAAAGTGTAACGGGAGGGCTGGAAAACCAGCAGACCATCGTGCAAAGCGATGTGCTGAACGCATTTGATAAACTGAATACCTTTTACGGTCAGCTGAATACCCGGCCCGATGGGTATCTGGATCGGATTCAGAATATCTCGGTGGAAGCCACCAAAGCGTACAATGCCCGAACGATTGGGCTGCTGGATTATCTGGACAAAATTCGGACCTATCAGCAGGCACAGTTGAATAACATTACCCTGCTGAACAACCTGTATAACACCCAGCAGCTACTAAATTTCACCACGAACACCCGGTTCTTTTAAGGTATGAAGAAGACGTTGTTACCGTTACTGGTTGGCCTGGTGCTGGCTGCCTGTGGACAAAAAAATGAAGAAACAGATAAAGTACCAACGTCTAATGCCGATTCGAGCAGCAGTTATCTGACCGACTCCGTTCGGCTGATGAATCCTGAAGACGAGCTAACCCTGAACGGAACCGTTACCTTCGATCAGGATAATGTGGTGCGGGTGTTTCCGCTCGTCAGCGGTAATGTTGAGAAAACCACCGCTTCTTTAGGGGCTTATGTTCAGAAAGGGCAGGATCTGGCCCTAATTCGTTCGGGCGATATTTCAACGTACACCAACGATTACCAGTCGGATAAGTCAGATCTGGAAGTGGCTCAACAGCAGTTGAAAAATGTATCGGCGCAGTACAAATCAGGTTTCGCTTCAGAAACCGACTTTCTGACCGCCAAAAACAATGTTAAAAAGGCGCAGGACGAATTGAGTAAGTCGGCAAATATTCTGCGGATATACGGTGGTAGCACGGCCGGAACTGGGCAACCGTATTTTTCGGTAAAAGCGCCCATTTCAGGCTATATCGTTGAGAAAAACGTGAATACCGGTCAGGATTTGCGGGCCGACAACCAGGATCCGCTCTATACCATATCCAGTCTGCAGCAAATCTGGGTAATGGCGAATGTGTATGAACAGGATATCCCGGAAATAAAACAGGGGCAACCCGTTGACCTTCAGGTGCTGGCCTATCCCGACAAAACGTTCAGGGGCGTAATCAGCAACGTGAGTAGCGTGCTCGATGAACAGGCACGGGTGTTGAAAGTGCGCATTGTGCTGGACAATAAAGATGGATTGCTGAAACCCGATATGTTTGCCACGATTCACGTACACTTGCCGAATACCAGCGCCGGTAAAGGGGGCGAATCACTGGCCGTTCCGCAAAAAGCCGTCGTCTTCGACCGCGACCATTATTACGTGATTGTCCAGACGGGAAAAGATAAGTACGAAGTCCGCGAAGTAAACGTGATGAAAAATACGACACGCTTCGCCTTCGTGAAGGGCGGTAATCTGAAGCCGGGCGACACCGTCGTAACGGAAGGTAGCCTGTTGGTATACAATGATTTAACGGATTAACTCGGTACAGCATCATGAACAAGTTCATCCGTAGTGTTATCACGTTTGCCCTGACGAATCGCTTTGCTGTATTTTTTGGTATAGCCCTGATTGTTGTCGGGGGCGTTGCTGCCTTTATGAATACGCCCGTCGAGACATTTCCCGACGTGACGAACACCAACGTCGTTGTGATTACCCAATGGCCTGGTCGTTCGGCCGAAGAAGTAGAGCGCTTTGTTACGCTTCCCCTCGAAACCGAACTTAATTCGGTTCCCCGCAAGAGTACGCTTCGCTCGGTTTCATTGTTCGGCCTGTCGGTTGTCACGATGATCTTTGAGGATGGCGTCGACAATTTTACAGCACAGACCAACGTGGCCAACCGCATTGCCAGCGTGGATTTGCCCGATGGCGTAAGTGCCGAAGTGGAGCCGCCTTATGGCCCAACGGGCGAGATTTATCGCTTCACCCTTGAGAGCAAAACAAAAGACATTACCGAGTTAAAAACCCTGCAGGATTGGGTCATTGAGCGGCAGATCAAGAGCGTACCGGGAATTGCCGATGTGGTTAGCTTTGGGGGAAAGGTTAAAACGATAGAGGTTAGCCTGAATCCGACGTTGCTGGCTAATTATGGGTTTACTGCCCTGGATGTAGATCAGGCCATTCAGCAAAGCAACATCAACGTTGGGGGCGATGTGATCAAGCAGGGAAACCAGGCGCTGGTGGTGCGTGGTATTGGTTTGCTGACGAAGCCCGACGATGTAGCGGGTATTATTATCGATAACGTAAATGGTGTGCCAATTAAGGTGCGCGACGTGGCTACGGTAAAAGAAGCTTTTCAACCCCGGTTGGGCATTGT
>JGI20283J13201_100056_pt1 | contig 38058 bp, 28 predicted proteins | sample Plalitdecfosmids_FD_13201 | JGI IMG/M metagenome (IMG submission 13201)
CCTACTTAGCGCAGCTGCGTCGGATCGATCACGACGTGACGGATTTTGGTACGGTTATACGTGTAGGTGACGTGGACCAGTCCATCGCGCGTCTGGATCACCGCCGGATAGGCATAGCCGTCGGGTAGCGGCTTGCTCTCGAGTGTCAAAGCGTTGCGCCACCGTACGCCGTCGTCGGACAAACCGATGTTGAGCGGCCAGCGTGCGCCATCGCCCGGCCGCTCGGGTAGATGCGCGCTGTGATTGTAGATGATCAACTGGCGCCCATCGCGCAGTGTCACCGCATCGGTACCCGCATTGGGATTGGGCAGGTCGATCGCCGCGATTGGCGACCAGTGACGCCCGGCGTCGCGTGACCAGCTCATCGCAAGCGCACCCTGCCGCGTCCGCGCCACCAGCTCCAGTCGGCCATCGCGGTGAAACAGGATGCTCGGCTGGATCGCCTCGATGTGCATCGGTGAGGCCACCGCGTCGCCGACCTGCCAGCTTCTCCCGCGATCGGTGCTCCGCTCGATCCGGATCGACCAGATATTGGCCTCTGCGCTGCCTTCCTCGCGGCTCGACGGCGACACCCAGCTGCCGTCCGGCGCAACGACGGGCTTGTTCTTGATCGGTCCCAACACGCCATCCGGCAGGCGCTGCGGCCGACTCCAATGTCGTCCGCCATCAGTCGAGCGGATGACCATGCCCCACCACGCCCGCGGATTCGGCCCGACCTTGTAGAAGAGATGCAGGGCACCGTTTGCAGGCTGAAACAGCACCGGGTTCCAGGTCGGAAATCGCTGACCGTCCGCGGACACTCCATCAGCGACCGCAACCGGGGTCTCCCATCGCGTCGCGCCGCGTCGTGCGAACCAGATACGGACGTCAGGCTGGCTTTCGCCGGAACCGCCGAACCAGGCTGCGGCCAGCGTCCGGTCAGGCAGTTCGACGATCGTCGAGGCATGCGCCTGCGGATAGGGCGCATCGGCATATATGAATTCCGACGATATGATCGGCGACCGAAGCGGGGCCGCAGCGGTCGACGGGGCATGGCCGATCCGGGCTTGCGCCGTGGCGCTGACCGCGAGTGCGATTGCCGCGACCTTCACCATGTGCGCCAGAAATGCCCTGAATTTCATCGCTGTACCCCAACAACGTTGCGGGTACGCGTAGACCCGTATTGCGCGAGCCGGATAGCATGGGGTTTCCAACCGAGCCAATGGCAGCTGATGTGCGCGATGCCCGTATTCGAGGTCTGCCTGACCATTCGATTTGGGAGCAAAGCGCCCGCACCATAGTCTAGAAGCGGCGTGGTTCGTGTCCGATCAGGTCGCACGTGCCCCGAAAGCCATAATCACTCATGCCCGTGACCGTGATGCGGCCGCTGTGCCGATCGATCACGAGCCGTGGCTTGTTCAGGCCGTTCAGGCGGTAACTCGCGCGGACCGTATCTGGGTTGACAGTCACGTCGTACAAATCCCACCATCCCTGATTGCCACGGGAATTGATCGGCGGGATCAGCGACTTGGGTAGCCGGATACGTCCGCCACCGGCCCAGGTCTGTACCATGAGCGAGGCATCGAAGACCTCCTTCCTGGTTTCGGTGTACGTGCCGGACTCATAGCGGTCACGATCACGGTTCCAGTTCCACGTCGTCCCGCTCGCAAAGCCGGTTTTCGATCCGTCCCCAAAACACACGAGCCCGAGTTCCACGTTTCTGCCGTCAACCACAGGTCCTCCCGAAGGATAGCGATCCTGACCGCCGCCGGACCCCGCTGGCGCGCGTCCATAGGCCAGATCGGGGTCATAGTCGGGACGCGGTCGTGGCGCAGCCTGACCACCATGGCCAAGGTCGGGGCGGAGGTTCGCGGGCTTCCTGCAATCGGGGGAGGTGGTCGGCTGGATGGAATTGTAGCGGCCTTCCATCGTCGCAATGCTCACGCACTGGCGGCGATCGGCGTTCCACCAATAGGTATAGACGCGATCGTCGCCTTGCTCACCCCGGATGTTGACGTAGCCGCGTCGTTGCAATTCCATCTCGGCCTGACCTGCACGGGCGCCTACCATGTCCTCGAGACCCGTGGATTGCGCGTGGGCAATCGTGGGAAATGCCAAGCCCATGACAAGGGCGGTCATGGTCGTGGACAGGCCAGACGGACAACTCATCGCGATTCTCCCGTTCGTTCGAAATCACCTCATCATCAATTGAACGATTGTATAAAAAGGGAGCTACGGCGTCCATCGCTGTCAACGGCGTTCGGCTCCCGACTGCCGATGCGAATTAGGGGGTGAGAATCCTCGCTCGGGCCGAAGAGCTGCTCGGCCGGTGATGGTTTTGATTGGATACGGCAGGACCCGCGACATTACTTCGTCGGCAAGCACTAGGGGGCCGAGTCTGGCACAAGGCAGGCCGTTGCGATCGACGCCCGGATCGAACATGATGCAGCATGGACTTCATGAAGTGGCTCAATTCGCTCGACGAACTTCTGTACGAAGTGATGAGCTGGGTGGTCTTCTTTCCCCTTACGCTTTGGCAGGCGCTCTTTCGACCAATCCGTACGATGGAGGAGATCGAGCGCGAAGCCGCGCTGCCCGACGATGAACGCTACGCGTCGATACTCAGTCCGCCCCTTTTTCTGGCTCTCACGCTGTTGCTGGGGCACAGCGTCGCTACGGCGTTGGGCCAGACCGACGAGATCATCGCCAATCATCATGGTCTGGCCGACCTGGTCAACGACAATGCCAGCGCCCTGGTCCTCCGCGTTGTCGTTTTCGCGGGTTTCCCACTCTTCCTCGCAGCCCGCATGGTGCGCCAACGCAGGATCAAGCTCGATCGCAATTCCCTGCAGCAGCCATTTTACGCGCAATGTTATCCGGCGGCCGTCTTTGCGCTGGGTCTGAGCGTCGGCAGCAGTTTCGGGATGGACCATCATCAAGCGACGCGCATGATTGGACATTGGCTCGTCGGATCGAGCATCGTGAACTTCTGGATCGTCGAGACGCGCTGGTTCGCGCAGGTGTTGGGGATCAGCCTGGTGCGCGCGACCTGGAACGTCCTTGTCGGGCTGCTGGAAGGCGCGACATTTCTCATCGCGGTGGGCTTTTTGTTCACCCGCTAGCGCAGACTTAGCAATCAAGGGAGAACCGCCCGCCCCACGCTTGCCAGGCGGTCCTCTAAGACCTGCGAAAGCATGATCGCAGAAATGGCGGTTACAGCGCACCTCCCTCGGCCAGCGTCTGGAGCTGATCGGCCATCGCGCCCCAGCCGGCTTCGAAGCCCATCAACCGGTGGCGCTCCCACGCTTCATCGGTCCAATGGCGTGCCGCGGCGGTAAAACGCGTGCCGTCCCCGTCTTGCGCGATCTCGAACAGGCCGACCATGAACGGCCCACTGGGCTGCCAACCCGCTGTAAAAGCATCGGTGAATACGAAGCGGCGATTAGGCTCATAGTCGAGGACTACGCCCTCATTAAGGATCTCCTCACCGTCGGGGCCATGCATGACCACCAGGCTACGGCCTCCGGGGCGCCACTCGATCTCGCGTGCTTCGGCGCGCCACGGTCGCGGACAGAACCACTCCTCGAAGCGATCGACCATTGTCCGCCAGACATCCTCCACGGGGGCAGCGATGCGGCGCTCGACGCTGAGTTCACGAATATTGCTCATCGTTTCTCTCCTCGACACAATAGGGTTACGTAGCGCTTCAGGTGCCGCACGCTCTCGCGCGCCGCTTGCGGATCACCAGTTGCCTTGGCGACGACGAAACCGCCTTGGAGCACCACTTGAAAGTGGAGCGCGAGGCTCGCTGCATCGACGTCGGCAACGCCATGATCCGCCAGCGCTTCGGCAACGTCGCCTTCGAGCGTGCGCGCATGGCCGACGATTGCCGCCTCAGCAGCGCGCGCAATCGCGGGGTGTGATTGATGCACTTCCTGCGCGAGCGTGCCAGCCAGACAGGTGAAGGCGTCAGTGCCGCCGTCGATCAGCGCCTCGCGCAGGTCAAGATAGCCCAGCACGCGCGCCAGTGCCGCGGGTTCGCGATGATAGTTCGCATCGGCAAATAGCGGCGTCGTGATCGCCAGCCAGTGGCCGGCGGCGGCCACCCCCAGCGCCTCCTTGGAAACGAAATGGTGGAAGAAGGCGCCCTTCGTGACCCCGGCAGCCGCACAAAGCTGGTCGACGCTGGTGGCCGCAAAGCCGTTGCGCCGGATGAGCGTCACGGCTGCGTCCAGCAGCTTGTCGCGAGCGCTATTGGAAGATCCTCGACTCGTCATAGTGCCGGCATACCAACCGGTCGGTATCCCGGCAAGGATCATCAAGACGGTGTTCGGAAGCGATAGTCGCAAAGGTCGGGATTGAAAGTCGGTGCCCTATCGAATGGTCGAGCTGAGGGGGCGAACGCGTCGCGAATGTCCGAGCCCGGGTCCATGCACCCAGCTGTCGGGACCAGTACACAGGTCGTACGATTCGACCGGGATTGCCTCAAACGCTATTCAGCGCGGGTCGCTCTGCCGTTGGGGCCAAGGGCACAAGCAGCCACCCTTATAACTGCGATAACGGCGGCTGCAGTGCGACCTGGAAGCCCATGGCTAAAGGACACGGAATGATCAGAATCGATATCTTATAACTCAGGCCAGTGGCGGATAAGCCGTGTACGTTCGGAAACTTCCCCCGATCGACACGGCCTATCCGCCCACCGACGTAGCTTACGTCGCCTGGTTCGACGATACCGGCTTGGCGGTGACGTCGAAGCGGTCGGCGTTCATGACCTTCACCCAGGCACGGATAAAGTCGCGCACGAACTTTTCCTCGTGACCGTTCTCGGCATAGACCTCGGCCGTCGCGCGCAACTGCGAGTTCGAGCCGAAGACCAGATCGGTGCGGGTCGCCTGCCACTTCTTCTCACGACCGCCGCGATCATAGCCGATGAACTTCTCGTCACTCGACGTGTCGACCAGATCCCAGAACGTGTCGTTGTCGAGCAGGTTGACGAAGAAGTCGTTCGTCAGCTGCCCCGGACGCTTGGTCAACACGCCGTCGGGCGCATCGCCGAAATTCGCGCCAAGCACGCGCAGGCCACCGACCAGCACGGTCATTTCCGGCGCGGACAGGCCGAGCAGCGAAGCCTTGTCGAGCAGCAGCTCCTCGGTCTTCACCGGGTGACGCGTCTTCAGGTAGTTGCGGAACCCGTCGGCCTGCGGCTCCATCCACACGAAGCTTTCGACATCCGTCCACTCCTGCGTCGCATCGCCGCGGCCGCCAAGGAACGGTACCGCCACGTCGTGCCCGGCGTCGCGTGCCGCCTTCTCAACCGCTGCCGAGCCTGCCAGCACGATCGCGTCGGCCAGCGACATGCTGCCCCGCAAGTCGTTCAGCTTTGCCAGAACCTGGCTGAGCTGCTCGGGCTCGTTGACCGGCCAGTCCTTCTGCGGCGCGAGCGCGATGCGCGCGCCGTTCGCCCCACCGCGGTGGTCCGACCGGCGATAGCTCGATGCCGAAGCCCAGGCGGTCTTGACCAGCTGGCCGATCGTCAGCCCGCTCGACAGCACGGCGTCCTTGAGTGCCGCGACGTCAGCGTCCGACGGTGCGGTGCCTTCGGGGACCGGATCCTGCCAGATCAGCGTCTCTTCGGGAACCTCGGGCCCAAGGTACCGGACCCGTGGCCCCATGTCGCGGTGCGTCAGCTTGAACCACGCGCGTGCGAACGCGTCGTCGAGCGCCGCCTGGTCGTCGCGGAAGCGCAGCGCGATCTCGCGGAACTCGGGGTCCACCTTCAACGCCATGTCCGCGGTGGTCATCATCGTCGGAACACGCTTGTTTGGGTCGCGCGCGTCGGGGGCCATGTCCTCCGGTTCCGGGTTGACCGGCTGCCACTGCTTCGCACCGGCCGGGCTTTCGGTCAGCTCATAATCATATTTGAACAGCAGGCGGAGATAGTCGCCGGTCCACTTGGTCGGGTTGTTCGACCACGCGCCCTCGATGCCCGAGGTCGTGATATGGCCCTGGCCGATCTCCTCGCTGTCGGTCAGCCAGCCGAGGCCCTGCATGTGGACCGATTCCGAAGACGGGGCCTTGAAATGCGGTGCGGCCTTGGCACCGTGCGCCTTACCGAAGGCATGACCGCCGGCGGTCAGCGCCACGGTTTCCTCGGAATTCATCGCCATCCGCTGGAACGTCGCCTTCATGTCGCGTGCGGACATGAGCGCGTCAGGCTCACCGCCCGGTCCCTCGGGATTGACGTAGATCAGCCCCATCTGGATCGCTGCAAGTGGCCCTTCGAGCTCGGGCATGTCCTCGCTGATACGCGTCTGCGCACCCTCGTTGACCCAGATCTCCTCGGCGCCCCAAAAGGTATCGCCCTCGGAGGCGAAGACGTCCTTGCGGCCGCCGGCGAAACCGAACACCGGTCCGCCCATGCTCTCGATCGCGACATTGCCGGCGAGGATGAACAGGTCGGCCCAGCTGATGTTCTTGCCGTATTTCTGCTTGAGCGGCCACAACAGGCGACGTGCCTTGTCGAGGTTGCCATTGTCCGGCCAGGAGTTCAGCGGTTCGAAGCGCTGCTGACCCGACGACGATCCGCCGCGGCCGTCCGTTACCCGGTAGGTGCCGGCGGCATGCCATGCCATGCGGATCATGAACGGGCCGTAATGACCATAGTCGGCAGGCCACCAGGCCTTGCTGTCGGTCATCAGCGCCGTCAGGTCCGCCTTGAGTGCTGCATAGTCGAGCTGCTTGAACGACTCGGCATAGTCGAACTCGTCGCCCATCGGGTCGGGAGAGACGCCGTGCTGATGCAGCATGTCGATCGGCAGCGCGTCGGGCCACCAGTCCTTGTTCGTGCGACCGAGGAGCGAGCGGGCCTTGACCTCGCCGCCACCCTGGGGGCCCATTGGGCAACCGCTTGCCTTAGGCTGTTCGTAATCGGCCATCTTGGCGTCCTCTCCTAATGAGTTTTACCACCGTGCTGGTAAAATGCCGGATCTCGGGTACATTTGTCCAATCGATTATACGGGCGACAGCTATCATCGTACTCGATCACAGAGGGCTGTGAGCGTGTCGTCTGACGGCGCGTACATTCGCGATGATCCGGGTCATCATCATCGTCAGGCCGACGGACGTCGCGGCAACTGATATGATCAAGGTGTCGCCAAACTTACATTTACTGCGGTTAGAGGATGGGCGTCTTTAGTCTGGTTCAGAGTTTTCCGTCGTGACCGCGCCCCAAGTCCGCCCGATAGATCGTTGGTTCGTCGGCCTCGAAAAGCGCGGCGTGTTCGCAGACCCGGCCAGCCGTGAGGGACGGGACTTCGTCTATCGCCGCAGCGCGGCGCGTGCATCGCTGCAACGTGACCTGCTCGTTCCGGCGTGGACCGAGCGCGCAAGACCGGGCGATGGCGATCCCCGTCCGCACGACCCGATCAATCCGCAATACGACCCGGCAACGCCCTCGGCACCGGCCCCGATGCAAGGACCTCTGCAATGAAAACTGCGTTCAACAAATTCCTGGGCGGCACGGCGTTTGCTGGTGCGATGCTCGTGGTCTGCAGCACGCCCGCTGCAGCGCAGGAGGCACGCAACGTCATCCTCTTCCTCGGCGACGCAGGTGGCCTGTCGACGCTCGGCGCCGCTGGGATCCTGGCGCATGACCGGCCGCAATCGCTGTTCATCCAGTCGATGCCCAACGTCGCGCTGTCGGATACGTCCGCGCTCGATCGATGGGTGACCGATTCCGCGGCCGGGATGACCGCGATCATGACGGGGAACAAGACGAACAACGCGATGGTGTCGACGACGCCTTCTGGACCGGGCGGCCGCGCGATGCCGGTCAAGACCCTTCTCGAATATGCCGAGCAGCGCGGGCTGTCGACGGGTGTCGTCACCAACATGAACATCTGGGATGCGACCCCGGCCGCGACCTTTGCGCATGTCGCCGCGCGCGCGGACAAGGGCGAGATATTCCGCCAGATGCTCAAGCCCCGCTTCGGCGACGGCGTCGATATCCTGATCGGCAAGGGCCGTGCCGATGCCGTCGCGACATTCGCCGGCCCGGGCACGAGCGCCGAACAGGCGTTCAGGACCGCCGGCTACCGCTTCGGCGAGGATACCGCGCTGGTCGGCCAGGCACCGCGGGCCGCCGTGCTGCGCGATGCCGACTTCGCGCCGCTTCCCGCCGTGGAGGCGACCGTCGCGCAACTCGCCCGCAACCCGAAGGGCTATTTCCTGATGGTCGAATGGGACATGCATACCGACGACCCCAAGGCGGGCCTGCGGCATGTCGTCGAGATGGACGACATGATCCGCCGGATCAGCGCGGTTGCCGGCAAGGACACGCTGATCCTGTTCACCGCGGACCACAGCTTCGGCCTGCGGATGACCGGCGGCAAGCGCACGACGCCGCTCGCGACGCAATATGATCCCGATGCGAAGTCGGTGATCAGCGTCGAACCCGGCCATACCGGCGAAGAGGTCGTCGTCGCCGCAAGCGGCCCCGGTGCGGACAAGGTCCGGGGTTTCATGCCCAACACGCGGCTCTTCGACATCATGCTGTCGGCATTCGGCTGGAAGAAGGACAAATGATCAGCTTCTGCCTGCTTGACGGCTTTTTTCGTTGCCGGATCGCAACGCGTATGGCGAAGGATTAGAGGCTGAAAGCGGTCAGCCTAACGATGAATGAATGGACGAAGCTGGGGCGTGGGGTGAGGGCGCGCGTGATGTCCGGCAATGCGTCGTCATGCCTTATCCTCACCTCTGCAGCCGGCCCGAGCTGTCCTGCAACAGCCAGAAGCGGGTATAGCGTTGCAGGCGCGGGAGAATGATCCACTGCAGGGTCGCGGTGAGCAGCAGGGACGAGGGCAGGAGTTGCAGCGGCAGTGGTGCGTCCTTCAACACCGTACGAACAATCATGCTGATGAGGAGGAGGACCGGGAACACCGTCAGCCATGTCGTCACGAACCGCTTCCACTTGCTGGCACTCGCATCGCTCGGCAGCTCGAAGGTGACGCCGTCGCCAGTTTCGAGCTGGCGGAGCGCCGTGGAGAAGCGGTCCGCGACAGCGACGTGCGCGCGCATCTTGGGGTCGTCATGCCATGTATCGGCTGCGGCGCGATCGTCGAAGCGAAAGAGCAGGTGCTGAAAACCGGCGGTCTGACCGAGCCGGATCGCAGCCCGATACCCCGGCGCCGCACGGGCGTGCCGGTTCAGTTCCTCCACCCAGCGTTCGAAATCCTGCTCATGGCCGGCACGAATGGCCCGGCTGGTGATGATCGTGGCGGTCTGGTCAGGATCGATTGGCATAACGGCGAGAACAGACGAGGCGGCCGGTACGTTGCGCGGCCGCTTCGTGCATTTCGCCCGTGTCGATCCGCATCAGGACAGGCCTGTCAGCTTTAGCGCCTGACAGATCGTATAGCGCGTCACCGGACCGCCACGGGCCGCCGTGAGACCACTAGCAGTGCACGCGGCGATCAGCGCGCCAATCGTCGGGCGACCGTCACGATCGCCGCCGTCGCGGCGATAGGCGGTGATCGCATCCTGGATGCACCGGATCACCGGTTCATTCCGTTCATAAGCCCGGGCGCGGCGATCGCCATGCCGGAGCGCCATATCTGCAATGCCATCCATCATCGTCGACGGTCGATAACCGATTATCGCGACGGGATCATCATCGTCCGACACCAGGCCGGGGCATGTGGCCCGTGGCATGCTGAGAACGGCGTTGAAGGTTTCCGCGCGACTTTATAATGGCACCGGACCGGTTACTTCGGTCACCTCGCGCCCGGCAATCGTGCCCGGCAGCCCGCATGCAGGCAGAGCGTCAGGGTCTTACGTCACAATGAATTATCGCCATTCCTTCCATGCGGGCAACAGTGCCGATGTCGTGAAGCACAGCCTGCTGATCGCGCTCGTGCGGGCCCTGCAGCAGAAACCGGGCGCGCTGACGCTGATCGACACGCATGCCGGCTGCGGGCTGTACGACCTTGACGGCGAGGACGCGCAACGCACCGGCGAGTCCCTACAGGGCGTGCTGCGGGCCTTTGCCGAGCCGAACCCGTTGCTGGACGACTACCGCGCCGCCGTGCAGGCGGTGAATTCCGGGACCGAGCCGCAATTCTACCCCGGCTCGCCCCGGATCCTCGCGCAGCTTCTGCGACCGCAGGATTTGCTGATCCTGAACGAGAAGCACCCCGAGGACGCCTATACCCTGCGCGGGGTGATGCGCGGCACGCCCGCTGCGGTGCACGAGCGCGACGCCTATGAGCTTTGGCTGGCGCTGCTGCCGCCCCGCACCGCGCGCGGCGTGGTGGTGGTCGACCCGCCGTACGAACAGCCCGATGACCGCGACCGTATCACCGCGACCCTCGCCGCCGCGCACCGCAAATGGGCGCATGGCGTGACGGTGATCTGGTATCCGCTGAAGGACCGCGCCACGCATACGCGGTGGACGGGGCAGTTGCGCAGGCTCTGTATCCCCAAGGTGCTGGGGGTGGAGCATTGGCTGTACGATGCCGATCAGTCCGGCATCTACAACGGCGCGGGCCTGTATATCGTCAACCCGCCCTACGCCTTCACGCAGGCGCTGCCGCCTATGCTCGAAGCGCTGCGCGCGGTGCTGGCGCCGGAGGGGCATAGCGGCGAGATCACCGCCGCGTGGCTTGGCGATTAGCGTAAACCCGCATCGCCCCGCTCTGCCCGGCTGCAAACGGCCGGGCCGCCAACGTCAAAAGACCGGACGTTCTGACAAGCAATTCGCATCGTCGAGAGCGGCCGTCCGTTCAGTACGATCATTCCCGATTCTCCAGCTCCGGTCGGCGATTTCGGGAAGATCTATTGGAACCAGTAATCCGTGCCGCCGGGGGGCGCCAAGCTGCTGACGGTTCCGAAGCCGGCCTCAGGTTTGTCGTTGCCGAAGCGCGGGGGTTACGATCGTACGGCGAGATCGTTATAGGCCCGTAATGAAGATCGCTGTAATTTCGGACATTCACGGGAATGTCGCTGCCCTCGACGCAGTTCTCGGCGACATCGCCACCCGGCACGTGGACCAGATCGTAAACCTCGGGGACATCTGCTCAGGGGCCTGTTCCCGCGGGAAACAGCCGATCGACTGATGCCTCTGGGATTGCCGACGATACGCGGCAATCACGAACGTCAGATATCGGATCAGCCTCGCGAGCGCATGGGATTGTCCGATCGCCACGCCTTCGACCAGCGGAGCGCTGAACAGCGTGCGTGGCTGGCAGCATTGCCCACGACCATGCGCCTGTCCAAAGATGTGCTGCTTGTTCATGGCACGCCGGACAGCGACCTGACCTATTTTCTAGAGACGGTGACGGAGGCGGGGCTTCGTCAGGCCACTCGCGAGGAAGTTCGACACCGTGCGGGAACTACCGATGCGGCCGTGATCCTTTGCGGCCATACGCATCTCCAGCGGGTGATGACGCTCGACGACGGGCGCATGATCATAAATCCGGGAAGCGTCGGTCTTCCGGCATATGACGATGACCGACCCCACGCTCACCTAGTCGAAAGCGGATCGCCGCATGCGCGCTATGCCGTCTTGTCCAACGAAGGTGATGGCTGGGTGGTAGAGTTTCTGTCCGTCGATTATGATTGGGAACAAGCGGCCCGTGATGCCGAGGCGAATGCCCGTACCGACTGGTCCAGACCTTTGCGAACCGGTCGGGTCTAGCACGAGGGTATCGTATTTCTCGATGCGAAGTGCGTTTCAGGAAACCGTGTCGCTTCCCGAAATCCGGTCCCTCAGGGAACGGCATCAGCGCCGAGCCTCCCGAAAGCCAATTTTCCGCAGTCGCCGACCAAGCGTCACGTGTGAGCTCGAAGCCCTCAACGTTACCGGCATCATCGTCAGGCAGCGTATGCGCCGCCGGGTTATTGGTCGCGTCTTGAAGCCTGGCACCGAAGACATATCGCAGGGTCGGGTCCGTTGCCGGGGATGCGTGTTGGGTCCATCGTTCTTCCTTTGCTGCCTTGTGGGAACTTACTAGCATTCATTTGCGCAATCGACATATCTGGTCGTCAATGCTTTGACTTGGCTGAGAATTTTGTACGTAAAAATGTCAAAAATTATGACATACTCGTTCGACGGCATGAGCACGGCGCTACGGGAATAATTGCGATGATTGTTGCGGCGGCAAACCGATAAGCAACATTCGCTAGGCAAGATTTCGAAAATATGGTGTGGATACGGCGATGTCGAGGAATGCCACGGCAATCATCGACCGTACGTCTTGATCGAGGAATCCAATGCGCGCGTCAGTGTTACAGGCGTCCGCTGCGGTCGGAGCCGCCCTGCGCGGCAAGCATCCGAACGCCCCGACGCCTGCTCGCCAAAGCAGCGTGCCGACACCGAGGGGCCGCTCCGGGTTGCGAACCGCTACGTGCGACATTCACGAACGCCGGCATCGTCATCCCGCGCTTTCGCGTCGGGCGGCAAGCACGGCCGACCGGGACGAATATCGTCTGCTTCTCGGCCACACATACGGTTTTCATACCGTCGTCGACCCCATGCTCGATGTCGGCGGTGGACTGACCGGCTGCCTTGTCTGGGGCCTGCCCGAACCAGGACTGAGTGCCGGTGACTGGAGCCGGTGTGCCGTCGGGCTGGACACCAACCTACCCGATGCTGCCGTGCAGGACCGACCTGCTGCAAAGGCAGCGGCGGTCTCTATGTTTGCGGCGTATGAGAAATGGATGTCGGCATGACGAAGCAAATGGACGGTGCCGTCGATCTGACCAACTGCGATCGCGAGCCGATCCATATTCCTGGCTCGATCCTTCCCCATGGTGCGATGCTCGTGGTCGATCCTGCAACGATGCTGGTCGAGCAGGTCGCAGGCGACACCCTCGGCCTGTTCGGCAGGGATGCGGCGTCGCTGACCGGGCAGGACCTGGCGGACTTGTTGAATGCCGAGCAGCTTCAGCGGCTTCGCGAGTTGCTTCAAAGCTCAAGCCTCGCGCGCCCGCGTCACCTGCTGGATCCGTTGCTGCGGGTCGTCCCAGACCGCGCGATCGATGCCAGCGTCCATCTGAGTGATGGCGCGCTGGTGATCGAGGTCGAGGATGCCGACCTGAGCGACCGTCATGCCGTCGATCCGCTCGCCTGCGTCCAGGAAATGTTCGACGGACTTGGCGACGCTCCCGATCTCCAGGCCTATTGCCAACTGGCGGCCGAGCGGGTGCGGGCGGTCGCGGGCTACGACCGGGTGATGGTCTATCGCTTCATGCCCGACGATTCAGGCTGGGTGTTCGCCGAAGCCCGGCACGACGACATCACGCCATTCCTCGATCTGCACTATCCCGCGTCGGATATCCCGAAACAGGCCCGCACGCTGTATTTGACCAGCTGGCTGCGTCTGATCACCGAAGTCGATTACACGCCCGCGCCGCTGCTGCCGTCGATCAATCCGCGCAGCGGCCTGCCGCTCGACATGAGCCACGCGACCCTGCGTGACGTGTCCCCGATCCACCGGGAATATCTGCGCAACATGGGCGTCGACGCCTCGATGTCGATCTCGATCATCTTCGAAGGCAGGCTTTGGGGGCTGATCGCCTGTCACCATCATACGCCGCGCCGCCTGCCGCGTCATCTCCGCGGCGTCTGCGAGCTGTTCGGATCGATGTTTTCACTGCAACTGGAAGTGCGGCTGCGCGCCGAGCAGCTCGAGGCCCGGTTGCTGTCCCGCAAGGCGCTGTCCGGCATCATGCACGCGCTGGCGAGCGAGGATGATTATGGTGCCGGGTTGGTCGCGCAGCAGCAGCAGCTGCTCGACTACATAGAAGCGGGTGGTCTTGCGCTGCGGGTGGGGCAGACCCGTGGCGGCGTCGCTATCCGCGTCAACAGCGGCATCACCGCGCTGGCCAATACGCCCGATGACGACCAGATTGGCGCCCTGACAGACTGGCTGACCCTGCGCATGGGCACGTTCGAAGGGGTGTATGCCACGGATCGGCTGGGCGAAGATTATCCGCCGGCCAAGGCCTATGCGGAGATCGCCTCCGGGCTGCTTGCCGTGTCCGTCTCGCCCGAACCGCGCGACTTCGTGCTGTGGTTCAGGCCCGAGGTCGTCGAGACCGTGCAATGGGGCGGCGATCCGACCAAGCCCATGGAGGTCGGTCCGAACGGCATCCGGCTGACGCCGCGCAAATCCTTCGAGGCGTGGACCGAAACCGTGCGCGGCCGGTCGACCCCCTGGTCGCCGTCCGACAACGATGCCGCGTTCGACCTGCGGGTCTCGCTGCTGGAGGTCGTCCTGCGGCGGATCGATGCTGCCGCACGCGAACGGCTTCGCGCCTGGCAGCAGGAACAATTGCTGATGGCCGAACTCGACCACCGGGTGAAGAACACCTTGGCCAGCATTCAGGCGATGGTGGCGCAGACGAGCCGGAGTGCGTCCTCGCTTGCTGCTTTCACGCACGGGCTCGACCGGCGGATCCGGTCGATGTCGCGCGCGCACAGTCTGCTGACGCAAAGCCGGTGGGAAGGCGTGTCGCTCGACGTGCTGATCCAGCAAGAATTGGACGCGTATCGGGCGGAGCATGCGAACGTCACGATCAGCGGTCCAGATGTGATGCTTCTCCCCAAAGCAGCACTGGCACTGTCGTTGGCGATCCATGAGCTTGCCACCAACGCCGGCAAATACGGGGCCTTGTCGGCCGCCGGCGGTCATGTCGACATTCGCTGGCGGTTTGACCCGCACGCTGGACTGGAGCTGCGCTGGCAGGAAAGCGGCGGTCCTCCGGTCAGCAAGCCCACACGGCGCGGTTTTGGATCGACCTTGATCGAGCGGGCCTTGGCGCTGGAAACGGGCGGATCTTCGACCCTGACGTTCGACCCGGGCGGGGTGGCGTGCGCGATCGTCATGCCCGCGTCGGTGGCGCAGTCTGGCGGCACCGCCTCCCACGCCTCTATCGCCCATGATGCTCCTGCGAAAGTCACCGACATTCCTACCGACAACCCGCCGCGCATCCTGATCGTTGAAGATTCAGCCATGGTGCTGATGCTCATCGAGGATGTGGTCATCGATCTGGGCTGGGACATCGTCGGTCCCGCGATGCGGCTTCCGGAAGCTTTGAAGCTTGCTTGCGAGGCGGCGATCGATGCCGCGCTCGTCGACGTCAATCTCGATGGCGAAATGTCATGGGATGCTGCTGCCATCCTCCAAGATCGCAAGATCCCGTTCGTCTTCACCACTGGCTACGACAGCGCCACCGTCCTGCCGGAGCGGTTCGCCGGCCATCCCGTCCTCAACAAGCCGTTCTCGGCCGAAGACGTTGGACGCACGTTGCAAACCTTGTTGAGCCGGCACTGAGCGTGCCGCAGGGGAATGCCGGGCAGCGTACACTGATCGACCATGCCTGGCCGCGACCGATTGCGAATGCTCGTTCATGCTTGGCGACGCCGTTGAGAATTGGCGAGCATCCAACGATGATCGACTGCGGTTCCTGCGATTGCTCTCTTTGCAGCAAGCGCAATGTCACAACCGTCCGGTCGCGCGACCGCTTACGCTTCATCGACGGCGTGACACCTTCTTGAGAGCTCGCGACAATGTGTCGATCGAATAGGGCTTATGCACCAGTTCGAACCCGTGCGTACCGCTTTGTGCCAGAACTTCGCTGTACCCGCTGGTCAACACGACCGGCAGCTTTGGATAAAGGCGGCCGATCTCCTGGCCCAGCTCGATACCGGACATGCCGGGCATCATCACGTCGGAGAAGACGATGTCGAACCTGCCTGCATCTGTCGCCAGTTCGGCGAGTGCCTTGGAGGCGTCCATCGCCAAGACCGTATGATAGCCCAGCTCTCCCAACGCCTCGGTCGCGAACATGCCAACCTCGGCATTGTCCTCGACGACCAGCACACAGGCGCCTTCGCCGAGCGGCAGGGAGTTGTCGCCTTCTTCGGCCGCTCCGCCGTCCAGCCCGTCGACCCGGGGCAGGAACATGGTGAATGTTGCGCCTTCGCCTTCCTCGCTTGTGACGACGACGCCCCCGCCGGACTGCTTCGTGAAACCGAAGACCTGGCTGAGGCCAAGGCCGGTACCTTCGCCTACCCCCTTGGTGGTGAAGAACGGTTCGAAGATCCGTTCAATGTTGTCGGCTGGAATACCGGGACCGCTGTCGGTCAAGGAGACCGTCACGAACTCGCCCGGCGTGGCCGGATGGGACCGTATGGCGGGCATGCCGGATGCTGCCGCAACGACGATGGACAACTCGCCCGCGCCGTTCATGGCATCGCGTGCATTGACCGCCATGTTGACGATCGCGGTGTCGAACTGGCTGCGGTCCGCGTCGATGTAGCAAGGCTCCGTCGGCAGCCGATGCGATACCTTGATGCGTGCGCCCGTCAGCGTCCGCACCATGTCGCTGACCGTCCGCACGCTTTCCGAGACATCGAAGACTTCGGGTTTGAGCGACTGGCGGCGCGCGAATGCGAGCAGCTGGTTGGTCAGTTTGGTCGCGCGTTCGGCGGTGTCGGAGATCGCGTCGATATAGCGCTGCCGGCGTTCGTCGGAGAGACCGGGGCGGCGCAATAGGTCGATCGAACCCCGGATGACCGTCAGCAGATTGTTGAAGTCGTGCGCCACCCCACCGGTGAGTTGCCCGATCGCCTCCACCTTCTGCGATTGGCGCAACGCATCCTCGGCCTGGCCGAGGTCGGCGGTTCGCTCGGCAACGCGCTGCTCCAGCGTTTCGGCGAGCGCGCGCAGATCGGCGACAGCACGGTCGCGCTCCGCTGCGATGCTCCGCCGTTCCTCGACGTCGATCAGGACGCCGGGAAAGCTCAGCGGCGTTCCGTCGGGTGCATGGTCAACCCGACCGTTCGCTTCGATCCAGTAATATCGACCGTCAGCGCGGCGGACCCGGTATTGATGCGCATAGGATCCACTGCGGGCAATTACCGCGTTGATGGCCTCAGTCAGCCCTGCCTGATCGTCGGGATGCACCGTTGCTGTAATCTGCGCGAGCGGAATGCCGGATCGGCCGAGCGCCGGATCAAGGCCGAAGGCACGCGCGAATGCTTCGTCTACGGTGAACTGATCGCTCGGCAGGTCCCAGTGCCAGGTGCCGATGATGGCGCCGGCTTCCAGCGCGAGTTTCACCCGCTCGACGTTCTGACGTGCGACGGCTTCACTGACACGCAGGCGTTCCTCCGCTTCTCGGCGGGCGGTCACGTCGTTGAAAATAATTGCGATCTGTCGATCTGCGGGATCGCCAACCCTTACTGCGCGTACGTCGAACCAGCGCTGGAATGCCTCGGCATAATTCTCGAAATTGGTTGCTTCACCGGTCTTGGCAACATGCCCGTAGGTCTCGAACCAGAACTGCTCGAGGTCAGGTGCGAATTCCGTGACCCACTTGCCGCGCAAGTTGACGCCGGACTGGCGTTCAAAAGCGGGGTTGGCTTCGACAAACCGGTAATCGACGGCTTTGTCATCCTCGTCGAACTTGACCTCGACGATGGCGAAAGCCGCATCGACCGTGTCGAAGATTGTCTGGAAGCGCTGCTGCGCTTTCCGGAGCGCTTCGCCGGCAAGATGCTCTTCGGTACGATCACGAAGAACCTTGACGTAACCGGTATGGCGGCCGGCCGAATCCCGGATCAGGGATAACTTACCGCTGGCCCAGAAAGGCTCGTCCCCCTTGCGCACGTGCCACCGCTCATCAGTGGCCCGCCCCGTCTCACGGGCGCAGGCCATCTCCTGTACCGGCACCCCGGCCGCGCGGTCTTCATCCGTGAAGAACAGGAAGACGCTTTGACCGATCACCTCGTCTTCCGACCAGCCCAGCACCCGTTCCGCGCCATAGCTCCATTCGATGATACGGCCTTCGAGATCGCAGGCTACGATGGCGAAGTCCTGTGCGCTATCGACGATCGCCCGCTGGCGCGCTTCGGCTGCAATCAGGCGTCCCGTTGCAACACGCTGCTCGAACTGCACCATGACCTGTCGCGCCATGACGCGGATCGTCTGCTTCTGAACCTCGGTCAGGTCGCGGGGGCGATAGTCCAGAACGCAGAGCGTGCCGATCGGAAAGCCATCAGGCGATTTCAACAGGGCGCCAGCATAGAAGCGCAGATGCGGCTCACCCGTGACCAGGGGATTGCAGTCAAACCGTGGGTCGTCTGTCGCATCGGGGACGAGCAGGAATTCATCCTCGAGGATTGCACGCCCGCAGAAAGACGTCTCCAACGGCGTCTCACGAACGCCAAGCCCGACTTCCGCCTTGAAGAACTGGCGGCCGTTCCCGATCAGATTCACGATCGCGATTGGCGCGTCGCAGATCGCCGCCACCAGTTCGGCGATCTCGTCGAACGCCGCTTCGCGCGGAGTGTCCAGCAGGTCATATTCTGCGAGTGCAGCCAATCTCTGCTTCTCGCGCGCGGGCAGATCGGTCATCGGACTCCAAAGGTTTAGCGGATCACTGTGCTGTAGCATCGTCACCGCCAAGCTCAACGTTGGTCGTTCCTAAACTGTCGAAACCGACCGGTTGTGACACCCGCAGCGACGCATGCTCTTTCCCGTTCCTCGGCGATGGCTCCATGATCTGAAATTCCTGCATTGCGACCGCTGCGATCACTGAAAGATCCGATGACAGGGAACCTCGGCATGCCTCTCACGTATGTTGGTTAACGAATATATCGTGGGATTGGGACGAGGGGTCGATGACTGAGACTGGAAGAGTTGCCTATCATCGCGACCGGGCTGAGCAAGAACGAAGGCGCGCGAGCGAAGCAATCGATGACCGCAGCAAGAATGTTCATATCGAACTGGCCCTGGCCCATGGAAAAGCGGTCGTTCTTGGCGGGCATCGTCTTCGCGCAGCGTGTGATCGGTGATGCGGGCCGAAGAGGTTTGACGGTCTTCCCTCTCGGACGCTCGCTGAAAGAGCGCTGATCATGCGGAGACTGAGAGCCCGCCCGAACGGAATGCCGGTGTTCGCCCAGGTTGCCTTTTCCGATGACAAGCGGTTGTAACACGAGATCAGGCAGCGAATGCTGTCCAGCCCATCGCATCGGAATAGGTGTCGATCCGACGCGGCATGAACGATCGGCGACGCTGCAGCCGCGACAATGGTTTCGAAGCTGGACAAGATGGCGATGTTCGCGAGAACGTTGTCGGGCAAGGTCGCCGTGATCATCGGCCCGGTCGCCATCTTCGTCGCCGCGGGCTTCGAGCATTTCATCGCCAACATGTCCCTGCTGCCAATCGGCTGGTCAGGTGAGTGCCTGATCGCCTCCCGCGGTGAGGTGAGCCCAAGGGAGGGCAGGACCGACGGGCACGATTCCGCAAGGGTTGAGGTCGCGGTGGCTGGCGTAGTAATGCGTCTTGATGTGATCGAGATGCACCGTCGCGGCTATGCGCGGATCTGCCAGCATCCGTTCGACGTACGCGTCCAGCGCCGGATAGTCGGAGATGCGGCGCACGTTGCACTTGAAATGGAAGTGATAGACCGCATCGAAGCGGACCAGCGTGGTGAAGAGGCGGATATCGGCCTCCGTCATCGCCTCGCCCACCAGCCAGTCGCTGCCGGACAGCCTTTCCTCCAGCCAGTCGAGCGATTCGAACAGCGGGCGCACTGCCGCCTCGTACGCGTCCTGCGTCGTGGCGAAGCCGGCCTTGTACACGCCGTTGTTCACCGTGTCGTAGACGCGGGCATTGACCTCATCGATCTGCTGGCGCTGGGCCTGAGGATAGAGGTCCGGTCCGGATCCGGCGAACGCCGCGAGCATCCGGATGATGTCCGCCGATTCGTTCGACACGATCGTGTCGGTCTCGCGATCCCACAGGACGGGTACGGTGACCTTGCCGGAATAGTCCGGCCTGGCGCGGGCGTACAACTGCCACAGGAACTCGGCGTCGTGCAGCGGATCGCCACTGCCGCCGCGGCTCGTGCCGAAGGTCCAGCCATTGTCCAGCATGACAGGATCGACCACCGAGACGCCGATCGCATCCTCCAGTCCGTGCAGCGCGCGCACGATCAGCGTCCGGTGCGCCCAGGGGCAGGCATAGCTGACATAGAGATGATACCGGCCGGGCGTCGCCGGACGGCCGGGCTGTCCGTCGTGGCCGGGGCTCCCCACCGGGGTCAGCCAGTCGCGAAAGCCCGCATCCTGCCGTTCGAACGCGCCGCCCTTGCTGTCTTCCGTCACCTTGCCCGCGTGCCACGCGCCGTCGATCATTCTACCCATGTCATCCCTCCGTCGAAGTCGGACCTCAAGCAAGATCCGCCACAGTTTCCCCTCACGAACGACCAACGGCTCTTTTCGTCCCATGCGATGCCTCTGGCGGCGGGTTCGGGACTGGTCGCCCAGGCTCAGGCAAACAGCGGCCGCAGGTCGATGGTCGCATCCACCACGCCGGTCGCCGGGCCGTCGCGAAAGGGATAGGAGGTGCAGGAGCGGTAGGAGGTCTTGAATGGCAAAGCATGGTCGGATGGCAGGGATGGCGGCTGGGTTGATGATCCTTGCGGCGGCGGTCGAGGCTGCCGCACAGCCTCACGTCGAGCGCCTGTCAGAGAAGCCTGTCGCGCTGACGCTGTTGCCGGCCACAATGCACGGCCGTTTCGAGCGGAAAGGCGCCGGCTTTGTCCGCCAATGGCCGGGCAGTTATGCCGAGACGGCGTTTCGGGGCTCGGCGGTATCGTTCGACGTGGGGCCGGGCGAGGTGGCACTTCACGTGCTCGTCGATGGACGCAGGATCACGACGCTCGTCAAGCCGGTTCCGGGCCTGTACCGCGTCGCCGGGATGCCCGCCGGGCGCCACGTGTTGCGCATCGAGGTCGCTTCGGAAAGCCAGTCCGGTCCGACCGGGATCGGGCCGTTCTTTGCCGAGCGGGGGACTGTCGGAGCGAGGTTGCGCAATCGCACGCGGCAGATCGAGTTCGTCGGCGATTCGCACACCGTCGGCTATGGTGTGACGTCGTCCAAACGCGAATGTACCCAGGACGAGGTCTGGGCGACGACAGATACGTCGCGCGGCTTTGGCGCGCTACTCGCACGCCGCTACGGCGCGGATTACGCGGTCAATGCGATCTCCGGGCGCGGGGTTGTGCGCAACTATGGCGGGTTCGCGGCAGACACGCTGCCCGAAGCCTATCCCTTCACCCTGTTCGATCATCGATCCCGCGCCAACGCGACCGGCTGGCATCCGCAGGTGATTATCGTCTCGCTCGGCACCAACGATTTCACCACGCCGCTTCACGCCGGCGAAACATGGGCGAACCGCGACGCCCTCCATGGCGATTACGAACGACGCTATGTGCGCTTCGTGCAGGCGCTCCACGCGCGCGATCCACGCGCACAGATCGTGCTGTGGGCCACGGACATGGCCAATGGCGAGATCCAGGCGGAGGTGGCCAAGGTTGCCGCGACCTTGCGCAGATCCGGCGCGCCGTGGCTCACCTATGTCCCGGTCAACGGCCTTTCCTTCACCGGGTGCCACTCGCACCCCTCGCTCGCGGATCAGACCGTGATTGCCGACCGGATCGCGGCGGTGATCGACGCGCGCGTCGCGGGATGGGCCCGACGCTCCTGATCGACGGACGGCCGGTTCGTCGGGCCAGCGAACGCAATAGGGCGCGGCGCATTATCCTGCTATCGCAGCGGGATGACGATATCGCATCCTGCCCCCACCGATGCCCGTGTCGAGGAACGTGCCGCAGTCGACGCCGCGACCTTTGCCGCCGAGATCGCCCTGCGCGACGCGCCGATCGTGTTGCGCGGCCAGGTCGCGCACTGGGCCAGCGTCCGGGCTGCGGCGGGTGGCGATCGCGCGACGGCGGCGTATCTGACCGGGCTCGGCGATGGCGGCAAGCCGATGGAGGTGCTGATCGGCGGCCCGGCGTTCGGTGGCAAATTCTTCTATCGCGGCGATAATCTGGAAGGGTTCAATTTCCACCGCGAAAAGGCGCCGCTCGGCGTGTTGCTGAGCGAATTGCTGCGCCTGTCGGACGTCCCCGAAGCCGAGCGGCATATCCTTTATGCAAACGCGGCGACCGCGCCCGAGCATCTCCCGGGATGGGCGGCGGCGAACCCGCTCGACCTGCCGATGGGCGGGGCGACGCCGCGGTTGTGGATCGGCAACGGATCGCAGACCGCGACGCATTATGACGGGTCGACCAATCTCGCCTGCGTGGTCGCGGGCGAGCGGCGGTTCACGCTGTTTCCCCCCGATCAGGTCGGCAATCTCTATCTCGGGCCGCTCGACCGGACGCTGGCGGGGCCGCCTTCGAGCATGGTTGATCCGCTCGCGCCCGATCTGGAGCAGTATCCGCGCTATGCCGAGGCGCTCGGCCACGCGGTGGTGGCCGATCTGGGGCCGGGCGATGCGATCTTCATCCCGGCGATCTGGTGGCATCACGTCCAGGCGTTCGGTACGCTCAACGTGCTGTGCAACTATTGGCGCGCCTATGATTCGAGCGTGTCGGCGTTCCATGCGGTGGTGCACGCGATGATGGCGGTGCGCGACCTTCCCGCGGCGGAGAAGGCGGGCTGGCGCGCGTGGTTCGAGCATTATGTCTTCGCCGACGAGGCGACAGCGGCGGGCGATCATCTGCCCGCGCCCGCGCGCGGCGTGCTGGGCCCGGCCAGCCAGGACCGGACCGAGCGGATCCGCGGCTATCTGCTGAAATCGCTCCAGCGCCGCTGAGCGTCAGTCGCTGTCGAGATAGGCGGCGACCCAGACGAGCGGCGCGTTCCAGTTGATCGCCACCTCGTTCAGCGCATAGGCGTTGATGTCGTCCGCCCAGCAGCGTTGCGGCGCGCACCGGCCCTTCAGCGTCATGGCGACGGGATCGACCATCGCGCTGGTGTTGGGGCCGCCCGATACCACCCCCGGCGGCGGCGGTGGCGGTGGCGAGGATGCCGACAGCTGATGCGCCCAGAAGCGGTGATGCGGGTTGGTCAGCGGCTTCCAGCCGGTCCCCGAGACATAGGATTGGCCCAGCGGATTGCGGCCGAGGATATAATCGGCCGCATCGACGACGCCGGCGCGGTAGCGCGCATCGCCGGTGAAACGCTGTGCGAGGCCAAGCAGCATCGCGCGGTTGAGGATGCTGGAATTCGAGCCCCAGTTATAGGTCTGCGACGCGTAGGGGATGCGGTAGCCGGTGCGCGTGGTTTCGGCGAGGAAGCCGTCGGCGGCAGCGACGATCGCCGCACGCGCACCATCGCGGATCGTCGCGGGCACGCCGCTGGCGGTCGCGAGCGTGATCATGCCGAGTGGTGCGACGCTGGCCCAGCCGGGTTCGCCGGTCGCGCCGGTCGGCAGCGCTGCGCGGTAGGCGGTATCGCCGGTCGTCGCGAACAGCTCGGCTGCAGCCCAGGCGCGTTCGTCGTCGAGCGTCTCGTCGCCATAGCCGCCGCTGCCGGTGAATCCCTGCGCCGCGAAGATCGCGGGGTTGCGCTGCGCTGCGGTCCAGGCGGCGCGCGCGGCGGCAAGGCACCGCGCGGCAAAGGCGGGATCGATCGGCCGCCACAGCCGCGCGGCCTGCGCTGCAACCGCGGCAAGATTGAGCGTTGCCGCGGTCGAGGGCGGGTAGAGGAGCCGCGGTTCCTTGTCGTCGGCGGGTGCGGTCGGCAATGTCGTCCAGCGCGCGTCGGCGACCTTGTGATGCGCCATGCCGCCCGCGTCGACCGGAGTCAGCGCAAGCCTGCCGGAGCGATCATGCGGGCCGACGGGGAGTGCGACGCGGGTGCCCGCGGGGACTTGCATCCGCAGCATCCACTCGACCTCCCACCGCGCCTCGTCGAGCAGGTCGTCGCGGCGGTTGCCGGCTTCTGGCAGCCGCGCCTGACCGTCGGCGAACACGCGACGCGCAAGCCCGGTCTCGTAGAGATTCTGCAGCGTCCACACCGCGATGCCGCCGTTGACGACATATTTGCCGTGGTCGCCCGCGTCGTACCAGCCGCCGGTGACGTCGAGCGTATAGGGGCAGCCGGGCCAGACATTGCCCTTCTCGTCCGCGCCCGAAAAACAGGTAGCGACCTCGCGCGGATGTCCGGCCGCGCGGGCCCAGCGGGCACCGGCCCAGCGCGCGTCGATCGGCGTGCCGGCGCGCTGCTGGTAGAAGAAGTTGAGCGCGTTCAGCGCGAGCGGGGCGTAGACGTCGCGGCCGACGCGGAAGCGGCCGCTTTCGGTCCCGTCGACGCGCAGCCGGTAGTTGCCCGGGCGGGTGAGCGCGGTGAAGCGCGCGACATGGACATGATCGCCCGACGCCGCGTCGTCACCGCCGACGCTGGTGCGTCCCGTCAGCAGGGTCTTGCCGGCGTCGTCGACCACGACCCAGTCGAGCGGCCGAGTCGCGTGATCGGCGACGATCGCAAGCTTGGGGTCTTCGGGACGGAAGCCGAGCTGGTTGAGGTTGATGACGGCCGCGGCAAGGAAGAGGGCGATGGGCATCAGATTGTCCTGTCCTGGCCCAACCGTGCCAGCGCGTCGGCATGGGGGGGCATGTGCGTCAGCGAGGTGGCGACGACGCGTTCTATCTGAGCGAGCCGCTTTGCCGCGATGGCGATCGGCAGCGCGTCGCAGATTGGGTCATGGCCGGTCACGGGTGCGTCCTGTCCGGTCAGCAGAGCAAGCCAGCTGACCTCGTTGAACAGCTCGTCCGCTTCGCGGAAGATGCGTCCGCCGGCGCGGAACAGAGCGAGCTTTTCGGCGAGGCCATCCGGGATCGGCGCCGCCGCGCGCTCGCGCCAGAAGGGTTCGGTGCGGGCATTGAGGTGATAATGCGCGACGAGGAAGTCGCGGATCCGGACGAACTCGCCGGTCATCGTGCGATTATATCGGTCGACGATCGCCTGGGCAGGGGGGCCGCCCGCCGGAAGCATTCGCAACAGATGCTGAAGCCCGCTCTGCACCAGATGAATGCTGGTCGATTCCAGTGGCTCCATGAACCCCGCCGCCAGGCCGAGCGCGATGCAGTTGCCGCTCCAGAACCGAGTGCGGTGCCCGGTGGCGAAGCGGATCACGCGCGGGTCGGCCAGTGCCTCACCGTGCAGCCCGGCGAGCAGCGTCGCGGTCGCTTCGTCCTCGCTGCAGTGGCGGCTGGAAAAGACATGCCCGTTGCCGGTGCGATGCTGCAGCGGGATACGCCAGCGCCAGCCGGCGGGTTCCGCGATCGCCCGCGTGAGCGCGAGCGGCGCGGCGTCGGCGGCCGAAGGGACGGCGACCGCACGATCGCACGGCAACCACTGCGACCAATCGGTCCAGCCCGCCTGCAGCGCGCCCTCGATCAGCAGCGCGCGAAACCCGGTGCAGTCGAGGAACAGGTCGCCCTCGATACGGCTGCCGTCGGCGAGATGGACCGCGGCAATTCCGGCGGGGCCACGCTCGACGCGGTCGACCCGGCCCTCGCGGCGGACGACGCCGTGCGCTTCGGCCTGCGCGCGCAGGAACGCGGCGTAGCGGCCTGCGTCGAAATGATAGGCGTAGCCGATCCGCGACAGCGGTGAATCACCGTTCGCGATCGGGCGCGAGAAGCGGCCGGCTTCGGCGGCGCGGGCTTCGAGCGAATAGGCGCCGAGCGCGTCGGCGGCCCCCGCCTGGCGGGCGCGCAGCCACTGCGCGGCGAATGGCACGCCGGCGATGTCGGTCCCGATCTGGCCGAACGGATGGACGTAGGATTCGCCCGGGCGCGTCCAGCCCTCGAAGCGGATGCCGAGCTTGTAGCTGCCGCCGGTCGCGCGGAGGAATGCGTCCTCGTCGATCCCGAGCATCGCGTGAAAGGTGCGGATCGGCGGGATCGTCGCCTCGCCGACGCCGATCGTGGCGATGTCGTCCGATTCCACGAGCGTCACGCGCGTCTTAGCCGGGCCCAGCAATCGGCCGAACGCGACCGCGGCCATCCAGCCCGCGGTACCACCGCCGACGATCACGACCGATCCGAGCGTGCCGGTCATGCGCGCACCCGCGTCGGGCAAATGCGGGCGATATACTCCTCGTGCCGGGGCATCCGCGATGCGGCATCGGCGAACATCGCGCGCAGCCGGTCGAACCGTGCATCGACCTCGCGCGCGTCGACCGCATCGGCAAGCCGGTCCCAGCCGTCGGGAACGATGCCCTGGCCCAGCAGCACCGCGACCCAGCTCGCCTCCGCGAACAGATCGTCCTCCCAGCGGAACAGCCGTCCGCGGCGACGCCACAAGGCGAGTTTCTCGCTCAGGCTGTCGGGGATCGCCCGCGCACGCGTCTCGCGCCAGAACGGCGAGTCATCGCGGCGCGTCGCATGGTAATGGAGGATGAGGAAGTCGCGGACCTGGTCGAACTGGGTCGCTGCCAGCCGATTATAGGTGTCGATCTCGACCGGCGAGAAGCCCTGGTCGGGAAACAAGGCGAGCAGCTTCGAGATGCCGGTCTGGACCATGTGGATGCTGGTCGATTCGAGCGGTTCGGTAAAACCGGAGGCAAGGCCCAACGCGACGACGTTGCCGATCCACTGCTTGCGCCGCCGTCCCGCGGTGAAGCGCAGCAGGCGTGGTTCGGCGAGCGGGGTGCCGTCGCCCCCGGCGTGCAGTGTCGCCGCGGCCTCATCGTCCGAACAATGCGCGCTGCTATAGACATAGCCGTTGCCGGTGCGGTGCTGCAGCGGGATGCACCATTGCCAGCCGGCCGCGCGCGCGTTCGAGCGGGTATAGGGGGTGATCGCCGCGCCGGCGTTCGCGGTCGGCATCGCGACGGCCCGGTCGCAGGGCAGCCAGTGCGTCCAGTCCTCATAGCCCGCGCCCAGCGTCTGCTCGATCAGCAGGCCGCGGAACCCCGAACAGTCGAGGAACAGGTCCCCTTCGATGACGCGGTCGCCGGCCAACGTGACGTGGCGGACATGGCCGGTCTCGCCGTCGAGCGCGACGTTGACGACATCGCCTTCGACGCGCACGACACCGTCGCGCTCGGCGCGGCCGCGCAGGAAGCGTGCATAAAGGCCCGCGTCGAAATGATAGGCGTGCGCCATCTGCGACAGCACCGACGCCGGGTCGGGCGAGGGGGGCATGAACCGTCCCGCGCGCGCGGCGACCGCGCACAGCGAATAGGCCTCGATATCCTCGACGATCCCGGCGGCGCGGCGGCGACGCCAATATTGGTGGAAGCGCACACCCTCGATATCGAAACCGAACCCGCCAAAGGGATGCAGATAGCGTTCGCCAAGCGCACCCCAGTCGACGAATTCGATCCCGAGCTTGAAGCTCCCCGCGGTCGCGGCGAGGAATTCCGCTTCGTCGATTCCCAGCATCGCGTTGAAGCCGCGGATCGGCGGGATCGTTGCTTCGCCGACGCCGACGGTGCCTATCGCGTCGGACTCGATCAGGGTGATGCTTGCTCCGGTCGGGATCAGCCGGGCAAGCGCGGCGGCCGCCATCCAGCCGGCCGTACCGCCGCCGACGATGACGATGCGGCGGACGGGGGCGCCGATCGTCATGCGCGCGCCCGCAACGCGGCCATCGCCTGCGCATAAGGGGGAAGCGCGCGGACCTGCGCGATGACCCGCGCGCGCTGCACGGCCAGATGCCGCTCGATCGCCGCCAGCGGCACTATGTCCGCGCGCGCATCATAACGGCGCGGCATCAGGCCCATCGCGTCGAACATCACCGCCCAATCCTCCTCCTCGAACGGTTCGTTGTCATACATCGGCAACCGCCCGCGCGCCGCAAACAGATCGTGTTTGGCGGCCAGTGGTCCCGGTAGCGATACCGCGCGGCGGTCGTCCCACAGCGCGCCGGCGCAACCGGCCACGGCATAATGCGCGATCAGGAAGTCGCGCGCCCCCTCTAACGCCCCGGCCGCGGTGCGGTTGAAGGCGGCGGCTTCGACGGGTGCCTGCGGTCCCGCGGGCCAGAGCTGGATCAACTGCGCGAGCGACCGCAGCAACAGCGTCAGTCCGGTCGGGTGCAGCGGTTCGAGCAGGCCCGCGGCGGCGCCCAGTGCGACGCAATTGCCGCGCCATGCCTCAACGCGGCGTGCCGCGCGGAACGGCTTGCCGGTGCCGCCAACGCTGCACGTTAGTCGCACATCGGCGCCGTCGAGCGGCCAGGTCGCGGTCCAGCCCGTGTCCTGCGCATCGACCTGCGTATAGGGCGGGGGCGCGCCCTGCGCGGGCACCGTCTCGGCATGCGTCCGGTCGCACGGCAACCAGCCGGACCAGTCCTCGGACGCGGGGCTGGTACGGCTGGCGATGCGCGCGTCGGTTCCCGAACAGTCGAGGACGAGCCAGGGTTGGACTGCGGTACCGTCCGCGAGAGTCAGCCTCTCGACAATGCCGTTCGCTGCGATCTCGGCATCGACGAAGTCCGCGGAGGCGCGTTCGGCCCCCGCTCGCAGCGCCGCCCCGCGCAGCAGCGCTTCATAGGGCACGACGGGCAGATGTAGCGCATGCGCGATCGGCGCCCCGGGTGCGAACCGGCCCGCCTGCGCGGCGACCGCGGACAGCGCATGATCGGCCAGCCGGACCGGGTGCCCCGCCGCGCGCAGCCGTCCGGCGAGTTGGTGAAACGCGATGCCCTCGAGCGGCGCACCGGTCTCGCCATAGGACAGGAACGCCGCTGCGCCGTCGGCCCGCCAGCCACCGAACGCGACGCCCAGCGCATGGCCGCCGCCGGTCATCCGGACCAGCGTCGCCGCATCGAGACCGAGATCGGCATGGAAGCCCGCGAGCGCCGGCGGCACCGCGATTACCGGCGCGAAATCGCCCAGGCCATCGCCGCTGGTGCCGTCGTCGATCACCACCACGCGGTAGGACTCGCGTGGCAAGCGCCGCGCGAGCGCGGCCGCGGCGATCCAGCCACACAGGTTCGCGCCCAGCACCGCGACCGTGGCTGTCACGCGGCAGCCCCGATCCGTGCAAGATAGTCCGCATGCGTCGGCATCCCCTCGGCGGTGCGGCGACAGGCGTCGGCGACCGCCGCGACGCGCGCGCGTGCGTCCGCGACGGGCAGTGCGGCGACGAGGGGGTGGATGCGTTCGGGCATGATTCGCTGGCCATAATAGACCGCGAGCCAGCTCGCCGGCAGGAACATGCCCTCGCGATATTGTTCGACGATGCCGCGATCGCGAAAGGCGGCGATCTTCACGGCCAGCGAGGGGGGCAGGTCCATCGTCCGCATGTGGCGCCAGAACGGCGTGTCGTCACGCTCGGTCGCGCAATAATGCAGAACCAGAAAGTCACGGACGCGGTCATATTCCAGCGCCATCGCGCGGTTGAATTCCGCGGCATCCGCAGGGTCGAGCACGGCGTCGTTCGGGAACAGCTCGATCAGCTTGCCGATGGCCAGCTGGATCAGGTGGATGCTGGTCGATTCGAGCGGCTCGAGGAACCCGGCGGAAAGGCCGATCGCGACGCAATTGTCGATCCACTGGCGGTGCCGACGCCCGGTCCGGAATCGCAGCATCCGCGGCTCAGCCAGCACCTCGCCTTCGAGCGTATCGAGCAGAACCGCGCGCGCGCGTTCCGGATCGGTGAAGCGGGTCGAGAAGACAAGACCGTTCCCGGTACGATGCTGCAGCGGGATCCGCCATTGCCAGCCGGCGTCGCGCGCGGTGGCGCGGGTATAGGGGACGAGGGGGCCGGTGTTCGCCGTCGGGACCGCCCAGGCCGCGTCGCAGGGCAGCCAGTGCGCCCAATCCTGGTGTCCCGCCTTCAGGGCGCCTTCGATCAGCAAGGCGCGGAACCCTGAACAGTCGACGAACAGATCACCCTCGATCCGCTGCCCGTCCGCCAGGCGAAGGGCCGCGATACCGCTCGGGCCCCGTTCGACGTGCTCGACGCGACCCTCGATCCGCGTCACGCCGCGGGCTTCAGCATAGTCGCGCAGGTATGCGGCATAGAGCCCGGCATCGAACTGATACGCATAGGAATAGGTCGACCCGACCGATCGCGGATCGTCGAGCGGCGGCGTGAAACGCCCGGCACGCGCGGCGACGATCGGGAGCGAGCAGGCGGCGAGCGCGGGCGTCTCATCCGGCCTGCCCCGGGTCGCGTGGAGCCAATGCTGATGGAATGGCAGTCCGTCGATGTCATGCCCGAAATCGCCGAACGGATGGATGTAGCTGTCACCGATCCGACCCCAATCGCAGAACTCGATACCCAGCTTGAACGTCGCCTTGGTACGCCGGACGAAATCGGCTTCGTCGATACCCAGTCTTTGATTGAAGAAACGGATGTGTGGCACCGTGGCCTCACCGACACCGACGGTGCCGATCTCCTCGGACTCGACCAGCGTGATGTCGGCCAGCCGTGCCGCGGACGGCGTACCGGTCGTGAGACCGAGCGTCGCCGCGGTCATCCAGCCTGCGGTACCGCCACCAACGATAACGATGCGTAGCCGAGCACGTTCGTCCAATTCCACCCCCCGACTATGTTGCAATCCTGCAACAAGCCTAGCAATTCACTAAAAAACCGTCCGTTTCAGTCTAGGCCGAACTCATCCCTCTCGCTACCAAACATTGTAAGAAAAAAGCGCTTACAAATGATAGCGCTAACACAATGAGGGGATGCCGGGAGTCATGGCCAAGTTCGAGATCACACGCGCCGCGCGTCGCGGGAACCTCCTCAAAGGTGGTGCCTCCCTGCTTGCGCTGTGCCTGGCCGCCGCGCCAAACGGCGCTCTGGCCCAGCAAGCCGATGCCGCTGCCGGCCAGACCACGCTGACGCCGAACGCGGCCGGGCGTACCGCATCTTCTGATCGCGCTTCGGCGACCGTGGCCGGGGCGCCCCAGGCGGGCGCGGCACAGCCCTCCGCCAACGGGTAGGTGCCCTCGGGCGGTGCCGAGGTGACGCAGGCCGAGCAGTCGACCGCGACGCCGCAGGACGAAGCCGCCGATCAGGACATCGTCGTCACCGGCATCCGCCAGAGCCTGAAGAGTGCTCAGGCGATCAAGCGCAATTCCGAAGTCGTGGGCGATTCGATCTCGTCCGAAGACATCGGCGCGCTGCCCGACCGGTCGGTCACCGAAGCGCTGCAGCGCGTGCCTGGCGTGTCGATCAGCCGCTTCTCGGCCGGTGCCGATCCCGATCACTTCGCGACCGAAGGGTCGGGCGTCACCGTCCGCGGCCTCAGCTACACGCGCTCCGAGATCAACGGCCGCGATTCGTTCAGCGCGAACAACGGCCGCGGCCTGTCCTTCGCCGACGTGCCCGCCGAACTGCTTGGCGGCGTCGACGTGTTCAAGAGCCCGTCCGCCGACATGATCGAAGGCGGCATCGGCGGCTCGGTCAATCTGCGCACGCGCCTGCCGTTCGATTCTACCGGACTGGTGCTGGGCGGGACGCTCGAGAACAATTACGGCGATTTCGTCAAGAAGTCGGCGCCCACGGTCTCGGTGCTCGGCAGCAACCGCTGGGAAACCGGCATCGGCGACTTCGGCATCCTCGCCAGCTTCGTGCGCTCGCAGGTCCGTAGCCGCGCCGACAGCGTGCAGATCTCGAACTGGGGCGAGCGCGTGATCGGCGCCGACGGATCGCTGTTGCAGCCGGTCGACGCGACCACCGGCGTGGTCAACGCGGGCCGCACCGTCTACGTGCCCCGTGGCGCGGCGATCCGCAGCCAGGAATTCAACCGCACGCGCTACGGCTATTCGGCCGCCGGCCAGTGGCGTAGCCCCGACAAGTCGATGACCGCGACCGCGCAGTTCCTGCGGACTGACTCGCGCGAGGCGTGGACCGAGAATTCGATCGAGGTCGCGACCGACAACGTGCTGGCGGCAGGCGACACGCAGCCCTTCCCCGGCACCAGCTTTGCCTATGACGACGATAACGTCTTCACCAGCGGGATCATCACCGGCCCGAACGGCTATCGCGCCGATCAGGATCCGGCGAACGGCGGCGATCAGCGCACGCCGAGCAACGGCCTGCAGAGCAACAACATCTCGCGCGGCAACCAGTCGCGCTTCCGCACCAACGACGCCAGCTTCAACCTGAAGTGGCAGGCGACGAACCGGCTCGGCATCAACCTCGACTACCAGCATGTCTGGTCGCAGGTGAAGGTCACCGACCTGACGGTCTGGGGCACGACCTTCCAGAATGCCGACATCCGGCTCGACGGGACCAACCCGGCCTACGTGAACTTCATCCCGGTGACGAACACGCCGAACAATTACCAGAACGCCGCGCATCCGAGCTATCTCGACGCGTATAACAACTTCTACCGTTCGGCGATGGACCATATCGAGGACAGCGAAGGCAACGAGGATGCTGCGCGCATCGACCTCGATTATTCCTTCCCCGAGGATAGCTGGCTGACCTCGGTCCGCGTCGGCTATCGCTTCGCCGATCGCCAGAATGAAGCGCGTTCAACCGGCTATAACTGGGGCGTGCTCAGCGAGATCTGGGGCGGCGGCAACAACCAGGACAATGCAGCGGCGCCGACCGGCCCGGGTGGCCCGGTCTGGTTCGATCGCCCGATCGACGGCAATCCCGTCACGCGCAATACGGGCAATCTCGGCCCGCAGCAGGCATTCCTTTACGACAACTTCTTCCGCGGCAAGGCGAACGACTCGTCGAACGGCGGGCGCGTGTTCGTGCCGGGGTCGTTCCTCCAGGATTATGGCGCGGCGACGCAGGCGATCAGCCAGATCGCGCAGGAATGGCGCAACTTCACGAGCAACCTGTCGGGTGCCAATGGCTGGGTGCCGCTGGCAAGCCGTGCCGGTGTCGTCGCCGGGACGCCGTTCCTGCCCGGTGAGATCAACCCGGTCAGCGAGCGCAACAACGCGGTCTATGCGATGGCGCGATTTGGCAACGACCTGTCGAACGGTTGGAACCTGAGCGGCAATATCGGTGTGCGGTACACGAAGACGGATCGCGTCTCGTCGGGCTTCTTCGCCTTCCCGCAACAGTCGTTCAGCTGCGTCGCGCCGACCAACGGGCAGCCGGTCTCGCGGTTCTGCGCGTTGCCGCAAGCCGTACGCGACGCCGCGGCGGCGTTCCAGAACGGCAGCACGACACCCAACGACGCCAAGCTGAGTTACGACTATTTCCTGCCGAGCTTCAACGTGAAGCTGGCGATGGGCGGTGGTCTCCAGTTCCGCGCGGCGTTCACCAAGAGCGTCGCTCCGCCGGATTTCGGGCTGACCCGGTCCTATTACAACATCAATCTGAACACGAGCGACCAGACGATCCTGTTCAACGGGGCGCCGGTCGCGACCTTCCAGGTCGGCAACCCGTTTCTCAAGCCGGTCCGTGCGGACAATTACGATGTGACCGCGGAATGGTATTTCTCGAACGTCGGCCAGCTCACGCTGTCGCTGTTCAAGAAGGACCTGTACGGCGTGCAGACCAACAGCCTGCAGCGTCAGAGCTTCACTAACAACGGCGCGACATTCGACGGGATTATCACAACCCCGCTGAACTCGACCGAAACGGGTCGCGTTAAGGGGTTCGAGGTCGGCTATCAGCAGACCTATGATTTCCTGCCGGGGTTCCTGAGCGGGTTCGGGCTCGCAGCCAATTTCACCTACGTGAAGTCGTCGGGCGTGTCGCAGCAGAATCTCGACTCCGACGATCCCAACGTCACCGCGGGGATCATCTCCAACGTCGACACCAGCGGGTTGCCGTTGCAGGGGCTGTCGAAATACCAGTTCAACTTCGCGCCCTTCTATCAGCGTAACGGGCTCGAAGTGCGCGCCGCGTATAACTGGCGGTCCAAGAACCTGCTGACGATCCGCGACGTGATCGTGCCGAACTCGCCGGTCTACGCGGAGAAATACGGGCAACTCGACGCCTCGATCTTCTACGCGGTGACGCCAGCGATCAAGATGGGGTTCCAGGGCGTCAACCTGACCAATTCGATCACGCGCACGTCATATGTGATCAACGATGATCTGCTGACGCGGCCGCGCAACTGGTTCATCGCGGATCGCCGCTTCACCTTCTCGATCCGCGCATCGTTCAGATAAGCGCGAAAGGGTCGGCCGGTCCGGCCGACCCTTTCGATCCTTTTCCCGTTCTCCCCCCTGGGCGCCGCGCGACAATCGCGGCGCCCTTTTTTTGTCCGGGCGTCAGGTGCGGGGCGGGGCGGCGGCCAGTGCGGCGGCGATCGCCGTGTACATCGGTTTTGGCTTGAACGCGGCGTCATAGGGGCAGGGGCGGCGGCGGGCCTTGTCCTTGCGCGGCTCGAACCCCTCGATCCAGCTATAGCGGTCGGTCATTCCCCACAGCAGCACGTCGCGAAGCTGCGGATAGGCGAGCATCACGTCGAGATAGCCGCGCGTGAAATCGGCCACCGCCTGGTCGCGGACCGTGAAGTCGGCAGGGAGTGCGTTGTCGCGGACGTCGAGCTCGGTGATCACCAGGCCATAGCCCATCGCGGTGACCGCATCGAGGAAGCGGCGCCACTCGCCCTCGAGCCCGGCGATCGTTGCACGCGCGTCGATCCCCTGCGTGACCAGGTGAGACTGCACGCCCAGCGCATCGACCGGCACGCCGCGCGCCTTGAACCCTTCGAGCAGCTTGAGCACGCCGGCGCGGTGCGTGGCGTTGCCGGGTTCCCAGCTCATATAGTCGTTATAGACCAGCTGCGCGTGCGGCGCGACGCGGCGCGCGGTGTGGAAGGCGAGGTCCAGCGTTGCCTCGGGGCTGCCCAGCGCGCGTGACAAAGCGGTCTGGTACAGGCTCGCATCCTTGGGATCGACCGCCTCGTTGACGACGTCATAGCTGCGGATCCGCGTGCCATAGCGGCGGCATACCGTCGTGATATGGTCGACCAGCAGGCGTTCGGCGGCGCGCGCGGGGGTCGCGCCGAAATCATGCGTTTCTTCCCAGCGCGGCATCCATTTGGGCTGATGCCACAGCAGATTATGCCCGCGCACCGGCAGTGCGTTGGCGTCCGCCCATGCCATCATCGCATCGAAGCGGGCAAAGTCGAAGGCGGTCGCGCTCGGCCGCAACGCCTGCCACTTCATCTCGTTTTCGGCCACGAGCAGACCACAGTCGCGCTTGAGCAGGTCAGCATAGGCCGGGTTCGCGAACGAGCCGCGATCGGCACCCGGGGCACCCCATGCGAAACTCGATCCCACCCGCATCCCCTTGGCCGCGGCGATGCCGTGCAGGCCGGTCGGCGCAGGTGCGGCCGTTCCACGGGCGCCGGCCGATACGGCGAGACCCGTCAGCATCGCCAGCCCGGTGCGTCGCGTGATTTCCACAGTACATCCTCTCTTTTATGATAGCGCTAACGCTGACGGTTTCTGGTCAAGAGGTCAATCCCGAAGCCTTTGCTTTGGTACGCGAACTCTAACGGCTTGCCGATGATGAACCCATTCGGGTGGCACGCTGACCGGCAGGCAAGCGCGCGGGTGCGCGGCAGAACCATGCCCGCTGTCGGGGCCTCGCCAGCCGACGGCCGCGGGGCGCGCTAGAAGCCGACACGAAGCGAGACGTCGACCGCGCGGGGACGACCGAGGACCCATTGCTGGTTGTTGTATGTGCTGATCGCATAGTCCCGGTCGAACAAATTGTAGCCGTGGATATCGACCGCCAGGCGCGGCGTTACCGCGTACGATAGCGTTGCATCGACCGTGGCGTAGCTGGGGACGCGGAAGCTGTTCGCATTGTCCGAATAGCGGCGTCCGACGTAGCGCAGTCCGGCGCGCGCCTGGAGCGTGCGCGTCGCGTTCCAGCGCAGCCAGAGATTGGCGAGCGTCTCGGGCACGTCCGGCGGGGTATTGCCGTCAAAGCGCGTACCGCCGGAGATGAAGTCGTCGAACGTCGCGTCGAGTATGCTGCCGTTCGCATCGATCCCGACACCATAAGGCAGATCGAGCGACACCGCGGCCTCGATACCCCTGGCCGATCGCTGGCCGACCTGCTCGACCGGGCTCGTCGGGGTCAGCTGTGCCAGCAGGCGCTTCTTGACGATGCGATAGGCGGCGAGGGTGGCGGTGCCGCGACCGTCGAGGAACACCGCCTTGGCGCCGACCTCGACCTGGTCGCCAACCGCGTTGCTGAACTGCACCTGCCCGGTCGAATAGGTCGTCAGCGTTCCCAGCGGGTCCACGCCGGTGGCATATTGCGCATAGAGCGACACCGTCGGGATCGGCTGATAGACGCTCCCGATCCGCCAGGTCAGATTGTGCAGCCGCTTGTCGAGCACGAACGTCTCGGTGCCGGTGCCGCCCGGATAGTCGATCGACCAGCGGTGGATCTTGTCGCGCTCGTAGCGGACGCCACCGACGATCGAGACGTGCGTGCCGAGCTTCAGCCGGTCCTCGGCGAAGACCGCATATTCGTTGGTGCGTGTGCGATAGCGCGGTGCGATGCCCTGTGTGTCGATGATCAGACCGGGATCGAACGCGAAGGGATCGACCTCCGAAACCTGGGGGTCAGACCCGAAATTGTGCGAATAGGTCAGCTTGATGAGGTTGACGTCGAAGCCCATGACAAGGTCGTTGCCGACGCCATCGGCGATGCCCGTCCTGAGCGTCACGCTGCCCTGGTCGCCCCATTGCATCTGGTCGTGGACGATGCCGGTCATGTCGGTGCGCAGGATGCCGCCCGGCGTGCCGGTGTTGCCGCTGCCGTTGGCGCAGACCCCGTCTGCGGCGACCCAGCAATAGGTTTCGAGATTGAGCCAGGAGCGTTTGGAGGTGAGGCGATAGGCCTGGTTGCTGACGGTGACCGCATCGCTCGGCGTCCAGTCGACCTGCAGGCTGGTACGGTTGTCGCGGTACCGGATGACGCCGTCGCGGGTGTTGTAGTTGCGTTCCCGAATGCGGTCGTCGAGCCGTCCGCCGATCAGCGGCGAACCGAAATAGCGCATCGGCTTCTGGTCGCCATAATCGTCCCGCACGGTGACGACGAGCGTGTCGGTCGGCGCCCAGCGCAGCGTGCCCGAGACGGCATGGCTGCGCGACTGGCCGCGATCGACATAGCCGTCCGATCGGCGATAGCTGCCGTCGATGCGGTAAGAGAGGCGCTCGGTGATCGGCCCCCCTGCGCCCGCCGCGAGATGGAAGCTGTCCTGCGAGCCATAGCCGATCTCGCCCTCCACGTGCGTCCGCTGCGTATCGGGTTTGCGCATCAGGACATTCACCGCGCCGCCCAGTGCGCCCTGGCCGTAGAGCACGGAGGCCGGGCCGCTCAGGATGTCGATCCGCTCGACCATCCACGGATCGGTCGGAAAGGTGATCGTGCCAGCCGCCGGGAACAGCCTGATGCCGTCGATGAGCTGGAGCACGGATCCCTGACCGCTGAAGCCCCGCGCGGCGAGCGCGGTGCCGCCATTGCCGGGATTGCCGGCATTGCTGATACCCGGTGCGCGGCTTGTCGCGTCGATCACGGACAGGTCGCCGCGCGCGCGGATCGTGGCGCCGTCGATGACCGAGATCGTCGCGGGAGTCTCGAGCGGCGTGAGGCCCAGGCGGCTGCCGGTCCCATTCGGCGTGGTGAGCGTGTCCTGGGCATGCTGTCCGACGACCAGGATGTCTTTGGTCTCGGGATCCGGCACGGACTGGGCGTGGATTTGTGCTGCGAAGACAGTCGACAGAATAGCCCCCGCGAGCGCGAGGCGAGACACTAGGAACAGCATTACGGTAATCCCCCGGGCGTCTGGCGAACCCGGCAGGGACCTCCCGCGAACGGCCGACATCCGCGCCAGCCGGACGCGATTGCGACCGGCACGCATGCCCGTGCGGTCCCCACCGCACACGTCGTCGCTCGACGGAGTACCGTGCCGCGGCCACCCCCTGGGCCAGGCAAGAGCGACCAGACGCCGGCAGGTCTCCTGGCTCACGGGTCATCACACGATGCACGGCCTTCCCAGGCCCTCATGACGTAACGTCTGGCCCAGTGGCTGCTCCTTCCTTTGCAGGAAGAAGCGAAATGCATCGCGCTCGCCGCTTACAGTTGCAGGGACAGCCTCGGCTTCAGGTGGCAAACCACCCTCACCGCGTTCCCTATTAAGCCCCTTTCGGGGCACCGACGCGATCATGCCGTCCTGCTCGGATCGAACAGGTCAGCGGCGCCGGTCTATCCCGGTCAGGATCGTTCGGCAATCGTCCGGCGAGCACGGCGATGGCGGCTCGATCGTCCCGCTCGATTGCTGTGATCCAGAAGCTCCGTTTGGCGCGATAC